>Ga0115556_1000757_pt1 | contig 21943 bp, 17 predicted proteins | sample COGITO_mtgs_1104_5_FD_87282 | JGI IMG/M metagenome (GOLD analysis project Ga0115556, IMG submission 87282) | Pelagic marine microbial communities from North Sea - COGITO_mtgs_110414 | ecosystem: Environmental > Aquatic > Marine > Epipelagic | place: Germany:Helgoland, sampling site Kabeltonne... | reverse complement strand
ATCCTTAGCTTCTTCGAGCTCGCTCTTCAGAGAGCTAATTTCTGTGTCGTTGTTGTTGTCGTTGTCGTTGTTGCTGTTCTCTAAGTCGAGCTTCAATTTCTGGATTACCTCCCGACCTTTGATAACCTCTTCCTCGGCACCCTTCAATTCATCCTTAGCTTCTTCGAGCTCGCTCTTCAAAGAGCTAATTTCTGCCCCATTTCCACCATTGTTACCGCTTTTGGCCCCTTCGAGAGCCTTCTTCAGCTCGGCTATTTCCTTCGCCCCTTCCTTCAACGCGAAGCTATTTTTCACGGCCTCGACTTTCACCTTCTTGAGTTCTATCCTGCTCATCTTGACTTCTTCCTTGGCTCCTTTTAATTCTTCTTGCACCTCTGCCAATTCACCTTTAATAGACGTGATTATTACCTTCCCTTCAGCATTATCACTGCTATTTTTCTTGGCTATCTCAAGCTGCAATCTTTTCGACTCGAGTTGCGCCTTCTTAAGTTCCTCCTCGGCCGTAGTAAGCGCCAGCTTCGTTTCCTCGACCTTTGCAGTAGCATCCGACGCAGCCTTTACACTCTCGGTGAGCTTTTCTGAATTCGAGGCAAGCGAAGCATTCAGTTTTGAGATTTCATTCTTTTGAGACGAAGACGAGACCTTGAGAGATTTGACCAGATGCTCAGCCGTCTTAATCTTCTCCCTTACACTCTTCACTTCCGTTTCTGCCGCCTCCAATTCTTCTTTGAGCTCCTCAGCCTGCTCACGTGCTTTATCACCCTCAGTAGCCTTCTCCGTCAGCGTTTCCATCCTTTCCTCCATTTCCTTGAGCTCTCCCCTCAGTCTCTTTCCCTCCCCCTCCCCTATCATCTTCTTTTTCTCTTCCCTAAGTTTCGTCACAGTCCCAATCAGCTCATCTCGCTTGTTCTTCGCCCTCTCAGCGACCTCTCGGCTCTTCGCCTCCCCGAGTCTCGCCTTCTCCACAGCCAACAGCAAAGCCTCTTTCTCCTCTTTCGATTTTTTTTGAGTTTCCTCTTGGAGACGTTTCAGAGTTGCAATCTCTCTCTCGTCACTTGCGCGGCTAGTCAAAATCTGCACGCAGCAATTTTTGCACAAACACGTCAGTATACAAGGAAGATGTGAGCGTATGACGAGGACGAGGTCAATAAAAGGGCAAACGACACAAAAGATGACACAAAAACAACCGGGAGCAAGCATCATTTGCACTCTTAACTCACCTCTTCCATTTTAACCTTCTCCTCAGCGATCTGTCGTCTCAACTTCTCCACTAAGTCATCTGTCGATGCTTTCGGTGTGTTCATGGGAGTATTCTGTGGGGGTGGGGGCGGAGACTGGACATTTCTTTTTCTCTTCTTGTTTGATGCGGTGAGGGCGTTTTCTAATTCCTTTATTTTCACCTCCTTAGAGCGGAGTTCTGAACGCAGTCTCTCCCGATCTTGCTCCGCCTCGACACCAAGAAAAGAAGTTGCAACTGCACTCACAGTCGCATTGTCAGCCGAAGAGGCGACCCCAGGTGGAGGAGGCAAGGGGGAAATTGAACCACGAGGCGTTGTTCCATGAGCAGCCAAACGACTGCTGGTTCCAAAATTGGCGGAGGATTGCAAGTTGACCGGGGAGTGATTACTCGCTTGGGCCGTGTTGCGAACGGGAGATTTTGCCGGGATTGTCACAGAAAGTTCCGAGAAAGAGGGAGCTCTATTAACATCATCATTGTCTTCACCTTGGGTTGCGGTGGAGTCAGTGGTTCCAAGAGATGCAAACTTCTTCTCCTCGAAGATCTTCTCCTGCTCCGCAAGGTGGGAGCGCAGAGAATTCAGCAATGCTGAAAACGATGTAGAAGACGTAGTGTCGTAGTCGTCGTCCCCGTGCTCTGCCATTGTATTTTTGAGTGTAAATCCGCCGAGTGCAGGTTTTTTTGGACTCTCAGTCGTCGTCTACAACAATCTCACTGTGGCGAGAGAAAAATTGCGTGTAATCGGAACGATTTCCTGACAGATTGGGTGGCTTGGCTTGGCAGCGGTCCGCGGCCAGCGGCAGCCCAGAAAAATAATGAAAAATAAAATACCTTGAAGAAAAAAGAAAAAAAACCAAATATATGGAAGTTTGTTCGAAAAGAGGGCTTATCCACTACTGTTGTGCATTTAGACCCGCAGCCTCCATAACCTTTTGCATCCCACTTCCCAAATATTGGGCAATTAGTGGGTCGTTCTGGTGCTGTGCCATGGCCATTTGGAGCTTTATATATCCTCCCTCAGTATTGCCGAAATTACTCATGTCCAAAATTGTTTCATCGCCTCCTAGGTAAACATTGTTGATCAGATACTCCTGGACCAGAGTGTGCTTGTTTTTAAGGTCCAAGAGAACTTGTTGTTGGTCACTGCTGTCTGCTGGGGATGGATTTTCACTTGAGTGTTTTTTGCTCGCGTCAGCAATCAAGGAGAGGAATGCCGAGTCATTCATTCGGCTCCCAATTTTATGCATTAACTAAGGGTTTTCAGATGGATAGGGTTAGACTGGTAATCGGGTTGAGCCGGGGATTCGCGTGCTTTCACATGCCAATGAACAACAAAAGAAAATGAAAGAAAAAACGGGCTCACCTCACGAGCAAAAATCAAATCAAGCTCCTTCTCGTCACCCTCCCACCCGACATTGAAAGCAGTCGCTAGAGATTTTCGCCAGACATCCCTACTGAGCACGCGAAGTTCCTCCTGCTCCCTTGGGTTGGCCTCACCCATCAATTGTGCCAATTGCATGTTATATTCCTGGAGACCCTTTTCACTGGGATGGTACCCAACACCAGCTAAGACGTGGACCTGACAGCCAAAGAAACTCTCCATCATCTTCTGCCAGCGGGGCACAAGAGTAGAGGTGTTGATTTCCCCTGAAGGGGAGGCATCCTTTGATATTGACTTTAGGATTGAGTTGGACATTCCATGGGTAAGGTAAAATTGAGTGCAGTTCATTACTCCGACGGCCATTGGATATGTCAACTTTGGGGTAGGAGGCACATGCTGGTGAGAGCTGCTAAAAGCGCGTCGAATGGGTCCGGCAAAAGAACGGACGGAGAGAGTCATATCCTCACAAGAAGTTTGAAGAAGAAAGAGGAGACTTTTGAAAATTAGCTACCGCGGCGAATTGTGAACAGGTCTGAGGTCTCTGCTTACGACTTAAAATTGATTTGATTGTATGTTTGAGGCAAAATAAACCGACTTGCTGCTGTGCTGCTCTCATTTTCTGCTCTCTCCTCAGCTTTATATTTTATTTGCGAGAAGCGATACAAAACCTCCTTCAGCATTCGAATCATATTAATCTTCCACGAGAGCGCAGAGATAAATTAGGCTCAAGCAAGCGTTTCTCTGCACAACCCTGTCAATTCTCGCATCATGGACAAGCTTCTAAACAATCTGCCCTCAATTCCGGTCCCATCACTCCCAACGATCCCCACCAATGATACTCCACTTCTCCCTGTAATTTCTGCCTTCACTTCCCAAATTTCTTCTGCAGCCCAAGCCGTGGATGATACGTTTAGTGCTAAGTCCGAGTCCTTCAATTCTCGGCTGCGACCGCTGGCGCGGCAGATGCGACCGCTGACAACTAAAATTCCTTCGATTAGGGACCAATACTCTGGTTTTGTGTCGATTGTAGCGGGAGGGTTGGTTGTCCCTGTGCGGGGGGCAGTAGCAGGTGCTGTTGTAGGGGGTGGTGTCTACGGGGCCTTGAGTTTGTGGAAGGAGGTGGATTCATGGGAAAATTAGGTTTTGGTTAGAAAGTGAGGAAAGAGACGTAACGTAAGACCTGTTTGTTGTGTGGCCACAAATCGTTTTTTTTAATTAATCTTTACATTTCAGCTTTTCTCTTCCCGCTGTGCACATCCACTGCCATTTGGCACCTTTCCTGCTCTGTTTCATATCCTAAGAATTCTTCCAACCACTTGGGAACTTCCTCCCCAACATCTCCGCCGTCGATCCTATTCTCCCACCTGTTCCACAGCTTGGCCAAATAACAGTTGTCAAACTCAAAATGTTCATCATCCTTCCAATGCCCCGCCACACAATGGTACTTGCCATTCATCGGCCATGGGGTGAATTCTCCTAAAACGACGTCGCCTTCGGAGTCGATGAAGAGATCGACGCGCATGAACACTTTGAGGGCCTTCCCAAGTTTCTTGGCTACCTTGACCATATCTTCAAAGTGTGGGGGTTTGGGACAGTCATCGTTGCAAGCGTTGTACCGGGAGAAGACGTCGTCAACGTCGGCGCGATTGAAACACCCCCACATATCCAAAGGCCTATATACATTGTATCGTAATTTGTCGGTCTTGGTGAGCATTGCAGCTAAAATGACTTTAAATACCCGACACTCACCACACCACCAAACAAAATTTCCAAACCCCCCCCACTCACCTCCACTTCTCGTCCATGAACCTGCAGCATTCTCTCTCCGTGCCCCTGTTAAACACAACCCCTATTCCCCCTACTGTATCATCTCCCATCATGTAGAACTTATAGTCATGCGGAATGGCATGGTCTGGTCCCCGAACCATCTCCTCAGCATAGACAGTCTTGGCGTTTGGCTTCAACACTTCCAAATCCTCAATCACATCATTCATCGACATTTTTTTCTTTCTCAGCAACTCCTCCCTGTTCACACCGTCAGGAAAAATGTACGTACCGAGTGTAGAAAAACCATCCTTGTTCTTCACGACGATCGCCTTGTCCTTGTTCTTGCCAACCTTGAAATTTTTCAGCCCTTGCGCACCCTCCCCAGAGCAAAAAACGACCCTGGGAACCTTGACGCCCATTGCTTTCGCAAAAATCCCTCCTCCCAGCTTATCATTGACCCAAAAAGACCAGGGCACACCCCACTTTCCGCCCTCTCCATGCAGAGTTTCAACCCAATACTTTTTTCTCTCCATGATTTTCTCGTTAAACCTCTCCCCTTGGTCACACTTATCTCTCCCTTGTATAAGAGGTCGACCCGGGTAAGGAGTCCCATCACCCATCTCTTTGTACTTGATGCTATCTAAATTGACTTTGACCTGTTCAAGAGCAAGTTCACGTCCGCGGAGCGTGTTCTCCATGAGGTGGCTCTCCGGCCAGGGATAATTTTCCCAGAAATAGGGCTTCCATTTTTCGTACAAGTCTTGCAAAGAACTGCCAGGGATGCGGGAGGACTCGACTTTTAGGAGGTACGAGGAAACGTCTCGGCCTGACGGAGTCAACACGTCAAAATGAAACGAAGTGCGAGTGTCGTAGGAAAGTGATGCTAGGACCGGAGGGTTTGGGGGAGGGGTAACATCATCCGATCCATCATCATCCGATCCATCGTCATTTGGTTTACTATACGAAGTTGAAGTGGTATCATTATCCGATCCATCGTCATTACGTTTACTCTTCAACTTCTGAATCCGTTCTAGCAGATCTTTGAAATGTTTATCTTTATCGTCTGTGCGGTATACTCGTGGGCGTTGACCACGACCCTTGAGGGGACCCGCCTTATTAGTGTTTCTCCCTATTCCCCTTCTACCACCTTTCCCCCCCACGTCAGCATCCCTCTCTAAGCCAAAAAGGTTGTCCAAATGTCTGCCCGAGGCGATGAAGATGCGAAAATAAAAAACAAGCACCGCCGACATTACCAACACCAAGACATATTTTCTCGCAGAAGTGCCCATCTCTTTCCGACTTTCCTCAAAAACCAACTGGCATTACTACCCTAAAAGGAGAGCTGACCAGCAACAAGGGCTTAGTTTAGCTTAAATTGGTAAGCCAAAAGCTACTATAGTATAACTGTACGTCTTTGGTTTCCAGCTTTGAGAGGACTTAGAAGAAATAGTGACTTAGTTATTACCACGAACTTATCCGGAGATTTGCCCCTCTTTCTCTCCTTTCCGAAGATCGAAAACCAAAACAAACAAACACCAATTGTCGAAGGAAGAATGCAAGCTTTGGTTTTTGGGTTTCTTTTTCCCTTGGTTGAACGTTTTTTTTTTTTTCTTTTTTTTTTTTCTGATCCTGCCTCAAGTTAGTTATTATTATTTTGCACACTTCACCTTCCGCTCGCTTTGTCCTTTTCTTTCCGAACCCTTTCTTTCTCCCCTCCTACTGTGTTAACAGGTCTTCCATCAGCATTTCTTCACCCAACTAGGACATGTTGGACATGTTTGATTTTAACATGTCGACCCCGCCTTCTTCCCACCGTTTCTTCGACAGAGCTTCCCTAAAGAAAAGATGGAAAGTCGTTTGCGCTTGGCTTCTGTTGATGGTCATCTCTCTTTTGCTGACATTCAAGGTGTGGAGAGGTGATTGGAGGGGGAGATTAGGTTGGATGTGGGGTAGCCTTTCCGCCTTTACTTCTGGCGCTGGTGGCTCCCAGATTCACAGCCGTAGAAGACAGAGCCATAAAGGGCACACCTCAAATTCTATCTACCCTGAAGGCTACTCGTCAACCCGCACCCGAGACTACCTCCTACCTTTCCTTGGCTCATCTCTGGTTACATGGGACGACGAAGAAGCTGCCTCAGCAGACGGAGCTGATTCTGCTTCTGCTGGCTTGGACTCATTTGGAGACCAAATCTTCATTGACATCTTGTGCTCTGAGGAATCAGGCATGGAAAATCTCTACCTCGAGATCCTTGATGCAACATTTAGGATGGGACTGGGAAAGTGGGAAGGTGGAGACGGAGAAATCGTTGTCAGGATTTTCGACGAGTCTGGGAACCCCATGGATTTCTTGGGATCTGGCGAAAGCGTTGTTGGAAACGCAGAACGAAGAGGGGACGGCGTGGTCATCATTTCCGACGAGCAAGGGCGACTACCCGAGGAATACGCATCAAAGAATAAAGGGAGGGAAAACAACGTTGTTCGATACGTAAAATACCGCCCCCCGCCCTCCTCGTCCTCCTCCCGAAATGTCGACGCCCTGGGCAAAGCGAAAGCATCCAAACCTTACCCCATACCATACTCTGCCTCACTCCTTGGTCTCTCCTCTTCTCTCCAGGACCAATTCGAGAGGGATATTAAAAGCTCAATGGCATCTGTTAACCTCCCCCCCCAGACGAATACTGAATGCTCCTTCTTACGTCCCTCTCTTGAACCGAAAAACACGCACCACTTCCCCTCCCGTCTTTGGTCTACGTTTATTTGCTCCGTTTCCTTGACCTTCCTCGATTACGCGGAGTGTACTGCGGCTGTCCAGTCCCTTCCGATGGAAAGCGACTGTGTAGCCGATCCCAGCGGAATCGGCAATGTCACGGCTACAATTTACCGGGAAGAGGTCAATATCGGTTGGAGGGAAGCGGGGCGAATGCTAGATCGATATGAGAGGACCATGGGCGACATCGGACCTACAAATCATGGTAGAGACGACCAAAACGAAGGCCCCCCCGACGGCAAATCCAACTCAGGCAGGAACGATTCCAACGATGACGGAAGTAAGACCAACGCCAACAACAAATCAAACAAGAAACAATCGCTTGTGAACACAGCACTAGATCGCGCACTTCTCGGTCTCTTCTCTCCCGTCCCTACCCCTTCATCACCTTCTTCCACTTCCTCTGATTTACGTTTTCAAACCGGTCCAAGGATTTATGAACGCGGATTCAGGGAAGTGCTATCCTCCATACTCTCCCCAAGGCCCCCCACCGATTCAAATCATTTTTCCCAAGGTTGGTGGGGATTCGCTCTCGGAGGGGGCAGCCCCGGAGAAAGTAGCTGGTCGACGCTCTCAATGACATCCCCGGGGGCAGCTGCTTACACCTCATCCCAGCAAGCCATTTCCTCTCAACAGCTGTGGGAGATGTCCGACGGTTCTCTGAGCGTTTTATTCGATGGGACTGCATCTGTACTCCTAGACGAGTTGAAATCGCATGTGACCACCACTCCCAGAAAGGGCATCCAGTCCCTTCTCCCTACCGATAGAACAGTTGGCGGCGCAGCGTCTTGGGAACAGGTATCGGCCAACGGTGCCTACGACATCATCGTCACTGTATGCGATCCCTTGAGTGGCAAGAGTAGAGGCTGGGACATCGTCTGGAATGGAGGGCCTAATGGCGTCGGAATCCTGTGTGTCCCCGATCGCGTCCTTGAGAAAAAAAAAGGCACAGAAACAAGCACAAGCCCTGGAGCGACCAGCACCGATTGGACACATAATTTAGTCGCGAGGGAAATGCAAGACAACGGTTTCGCTATCCTTTGTCCTCCTCTTGAACACGTATTACCAGACGACGATGGCAAACTCGCCGACGAAGTGTGGCGGTGCGTAAAGGAAGGAATAGAAGAACTGCGAGTTGACGAGCGTTACAAAATGAAGGCGGCGATGGTAAGGTATTCAATGGAGGATGCTAGGAGAAACACAGAAGGTATTCGGGAGTTTGTGGACGACGTTAGGGTGAGGATTTTTGGAGAGAGGAAGGAAAGAAGGAGGAGGAGGGCTGGGGGCGCGGGAGAGGGGAAAAGGTGGTGGCACCTCGTGTATTGGTGGATCACGAGCATTTGGCGCGGGGGGGGAAGCGGAATCAACGTTTTCGGATTCGAGAAGGACAGCACGCTAAAGGGGGAGGCGGACGTCTATCTCGCCCTAACCCTTGGATTCGCCATAGCAGTACAAATTGTAACCAGTGTCATGACAGTCGCAATGAGCGGGATAAAAAGGAATTGGAGGAGGGTGAAAAGAATATTTCCCCAATAGTGAGAAAAGAAAAACAAATTAGTGCCGAGTAGAGAATTTTGTTTGGGGCTAAAAAAAATAACAGTGAGCTTTTCGCTATGCAAATATTACGTCTTCGAATCTGGGTCTAGCGCTCTCTTCTCACGCGGACTCTTTTTTTCACGCCCACGATGACATTCTCATTCGTCCCATCCGACCACGGTGTCGCACTGAAAGCAATCTGCAAATAGACCGTACTGATTCTTGGCAACCATCATGGCCTTGAATGTGACGACACCACCCATACCAATCCCGTACACTGACCCAAAGGCGACGATGGTCATATTGATATAGCTAATTGTGCGCCAAGAGATCGGGGGAGTCACCTGGGCAGCCTCGCGGATGGAGTGGTCGTTAAAGTATAGGAGGTGGGCGAGGCAGGGAATTACATACGTTATGGGGATCGTCGTTACGGCCCCGAGGAACTGATTGATGATATCGATGAACGGGAAAGCGATACTGATAAGGAAGACGAATACCGTGACAGCAAACCTAGGAATGAGCTTCCGAAAGTGACTGAGGTGATGGACGCCGCAGGCTTTCTCCGCCATGAAGAACAGAGGCAAGGCAAACATACCGTAGCTTATTGTCTGGTGCACAGTCATCAGCATCAAGGCAATGTCTCTATACCATCCAACGGGTAAAACCGCGAGCGCGTTGGCCTGATACAACAGCTTTTTGCCGAAAGCCAGGTTAAAGAGGGCGCTTGTTGGTCCCGTCAGCACCAGCAGAACATAAAGGTCGCTAAAGAAAAAGGGGACCGGAAACTTCTCGGGCCTCTTCATTGTAAACATGAGCTCGAAGAGCATTGAGTGACCCCCCCAGGCGAATATGGTCGTCATAGACCCAAGAAAAAATGAAGAGAAGGTAGCGTCAGGACATTCTTCAGCGGATCCATCTGTTAGGACCGTATGGAAGGCGGACCAAAAGAGTACCATTGAGGTGTAGGTCGTCGCCACGACGCCAATTAAGGCCAGAATTCTATAACCTGAAAACGTCTGTGCACGAAAGACGGAGCCATGATAGCATGGGAGTAGCAAGTGCAGAAGCGAAGTAATTGGATTGTCAGCATATTCAGTTAAAAAACTTGAAAAAGCCTCGCCTGACGACCTGACGACCTGACGACCTGACGACCTGACCTCTCTCTCACCTCCACAAACATCATCATTGAATAAGCCACAAAAGTGACACCCGTCCATGTCCTCTTACTCCAAGGGTCCTCCGATTCCCCAGCGTCAACAATATACAAATTGGTTGCCGTTGCAACGTACTGCGCGACGCAGAGCCCGATGAGACATACAACATTGAGGTACTTTGTGATGGTGCCAAAGATAGGGCTGATGAGCTTACTTAAAACCTCGTGGTACTGGATTACAGGACGAGGCTGCAACTTTTTGTGCCTTATTATGGAGCTCCTCCTCCGCGAGTTTGAAGAACCCAGGGAAGAAACTCCACTGTTAAAACTTCCGAGGGACATATTGTCGTCTTCGTCGTGCTCACTATTTTGCTTGCCTTCCAAGCTTCCTCTAAAATCTTCTGGAATACCAACATACTCACAGTAAAGACAATTCAACAGCCAGCCCGTGTAAAACGTCGCGACGGTGCAGAAAACCTGAAGCGTAAGGCCATAGGGAACAGATGACATCAAACAGATGGCAGAGGGAAGGAGGAGAATCACCTGCCCAACCTGGGCAGACGTCATCACAAGGAAAATATCAAGGGCTGAACCAGCAGTGTAGTCGAGGGTGGACGCAGGGGAGCCAGGCGACGGAGGTACGTCTTCGAGATAGATGTGGAGGGGGGGAGGGGAGAAGGACGCGCGTTCAAGGTGCTCATCGATAATCGCTATTTCCTGTAATTCCTGGGTCATTGTGTCCATTAAATTTAATAAATTTGTCTTTTTGTTGTCATCCCCTCTCATCAGATCCATATCTATGTAATGTAATGTCCACCGATGAGTATTTGGCTTATTTTTGCTTATTTTTTATTTTTGGGTTTGACTCCTTTCGAGGAGGGTAGATAATTCTCTATCAATCTCTTCCATTTTTAAAATTCGTACCGGAGGCACGTGAAAGGCCTTTCCATCCTCTCCCATCCCCCACACCCACTAATAATCACATCACACTCAGCAAACACACACATTTATGACTGACTCCATAGAAGCCCCGCTCACTGCACTCGAGCGGCTCTCTGCATTATCTTTGGTAAATCGGATATGCTCACTCTTGGATAGCTCGTTGGGAGTCTCTGACAAGACATTGGCCGAGTTCATAATCTCTCTGGCGGAAACATCTGCTAAAACTGGCTCCAACTTTGCGAGTTTGCTGGCCGAAAATGGCGCAGAATTTCCGGAGCACACATGCGAAGAAATATTAATGATGGTACAGAAGGATAGCCCGCGTTTGAAACGCTTGACGGCGGGAAGCGGGCGAAATAAAGATGCCGAAGGCGATGTCGGCTCCAGCAATAAGAAAAATGCGATTCGGATGCCCCGGAACGAGACAGAGGCGGCTTATCCCGGTCTCGCGGTGCAGAATACCAAACCCGTGGAGCTGGACGACTTTAGGGAACTGACAGACTCGGAGGTGAAAGTCAAGAAGGCGGGGGAAGCGAGGGGGAACATGGACGCTCCCACTGGCGACACAGGTCGACGTGGTGTTACAAACCTTCCCAGTTGGATGACGAACGATATTAGTGACGGAAAAACGGATGTCTCGGCATCTTCAGCTTCAGCTTCAGCTTCAGCTTCAGCTTCAGCTTCAGCTTCAGCTTCAGCTTCAGCTTCTGCTGGGACAAAGAGAAAGAGGGCCGACGACGGCTACGGCGGCAACGATAATGATAATGATAATGAAAATGAAAATGATAGTGATGGTGGCAATCTCAAACTCCACGGGATATACGACGGAATTGTTACCAAGATAATGGACTTTGGATGCTTCGTTCAGATCAGGGACAGCCGAACCAGGAACCAGAAACGAGAGGACGAACGCAGCAAAGAGGGGCTCGTGCACATAAGCCAAATCAGCAATGCCAAGATCGCCAACCCTTCCGAGGTTGTCAGGAGAAACGACATGTGCAAGGTAAAGGTAATTTCGCTCAGCGGAGCAAGGATGAGTTTGAGCATTAAGGAGGTCGACCAGAAGACAGGCGAGGATCTCTTTACAATACGAAGTAGACAGCACGAAATGGAACAGCAGTCTGCCAAGGAAATGGAGTTTGACAAGGCTCGCACCTCCACCTTGAACAAGGGAATGAGTTTGGACAGCTTCAAGAAGATGACTGAGGTAGACGAGCAGAAGGGAAATTTTCGGAAGAAAAACAATCTCACAGAGCAGGAGCTATTCGAGGCACAGCAACTGATTCGGTCTGGCGTTCTGCCTGTCGAGCAATACCCCACTTATGACCCGAATGTCGGGATGCTGGCCGTCGAGGAGACGGAGGAGGAGACGGAGGTGGAGCTTGCGGACGTGGAGCCCGCGTTCCTTCGAGGGCAGACAAAGAGGAGCGGACGGGAGGCATCTCCCGTGCGGATTGTCAAAAACCCCGACGGCAGCTTACAGCGCGCCGCGATGCAGCAGGGAACGCTGGCGAAGGAAAGGAGAGAGCTAAAGCAGGCGCAAGCCAACAATCTGATCGACAGTATCCCCAAGGATCTTAACAGACCCTGGGAGGATCCCATGCCGGAGGATGGAGAGCGGCACTTCGCTCAGGAATTGAGGAGCATCAACGTCAGTAATTTTGAGGGGGCACCGGAGTGGAAGCAGAAGGCTGAGGGTAAATCACTTTCCTACGGCATAATTAGTAGCAAGAGCATCACCGAGCAAAGAGCAGGCTTGCCCATTGCGAAATTGAAGAACGAGCTGCTGTCAGCTTTTGCGAACAATCAAGTTTTAGTCGTCATTGGAGAGACCGGAAGCGGAAAAACCACGCAGATGACCCAGTACTTGGCAGAAATGGGTTTGACAAAGAAAGGAATGATCGGGTGCACGCAGCCGAGGAGGGTAGCCGCTGTCAGCGTAGCCAAACGTGTCGCCGAGGAGTACGGCTGTCAGCTAGGACAGGAGGTTGGGTACAGCATTCGGTTCGAGGACGTCACCAGCCCAGAGACAAAAATCAAGTATATGACTGACGGGATGCTCATGAGGGAATATTTAGCGGACAATGACTTGAGCAGATACACTGCGCTGATGCTCGACGAGGCCCACGAACGAACCATACACACAGATGTGCTGTTTGGCCTATTAAAGGACTTGCTCAAGAGGCGCCCGGCATTGAAACTCATCGTGACTAGTGCTACTTTGGACGCCGAGAAGTTCAGCAAGTATTTTCTTGATTGCCCCATTTTCACCATTCCGGGGAGAACATTCCCGGTGGAGATTCTGTATACCAAGGAGCCGGAGCCGGACTACTTAGATGCTGCGCTGATTACAGTCATGCAGATTCACTTGAGCGAGCCGGCGGGAGATATACTGGTTTTCTTGACAGGTCAGGAGGAGATTGATACTTGTTGTGAGACTCTCTTCACTCGCATGGAGGCTCTGGGTGACCTGGCTCCCGAGCTCATTGTGCTTCCCGTCTACAGCGCACTTCCCAGCGAGATGCAGAGCCGAATCTTCGAGCCCGCCCCCTCCGGTGCGCGAAAATGCGTCGTCGCGACCAACATCGCGGAGGCTTCCCTCACCATTGACGGTATCTACTACGTGGTTGACCCCGGTTTTAGCAAGCAGAAGGCGTTCAACGCCAAGCTGGGCATGGACTCGCTGGTAGTCACGCCCATCTCGCAGGCGAGTGCGAGGCAGAGGGCCGGGAGGGCGGGAAGGACCGGGCCGGGGAAGTGTTACCGTCTCTACACCGAGGTGGCTTACAAAAACGAAATGCTAGGGACGTCAATCCCCGAGATTCAGAGGACCAACCTGGGGAACGTCGTCTTGCAACTGAAGGCCATGGGGATTAACGACCTACTTGGGTTCGATTTCATGGATCCTCCACCAGTCGCGACCATGGTGGGGGCCATGGAGAGTTTGTATGCATTAGGGGCGTTGGATGAAGAGGGACTGTTGACGAGACTGGGCCGAAAGATGGCAGAGTTCCCGCTTGAACCGAATTTGTCCAAAATGTTGCTGTTGAGTGTGGATTTAGGATGCAGCGAAGAGATCTTGACCATTGTGGCGTTGCTAAGTGTTGAGAATCCCTTCTACAGGCCGAAGGACAAGCAGGCCCAGGCAGACATGAAAAAGGCAAAGTTCCACCAGGCAGAGGGGGATCATCTCACGCTGTTGAGTGTTTGGAATGGCTGGAAGGCAAGTGCCTTTAGCAAGGCTTGGTGTTTTGAGAATTTTGTGCAGGCAAGAAGCATGAAGAGGAGCCAGGACGTAAGAAAGCAACTTGTGACCATCATGGATCGATACAAACTCGATATTGTGAGCGCGGGGAAAAACTACAAAAAAATCCAGATGGCGATTACGGCGGGATTCTTTACCAACGCCGCTAAGAAAGACCCTCAGGAGGGTTACAGAACCTTGGTCGACAACAACCCGGTCTACGTCCACCCCTCAAGTGCGCTCTTTAATAAAAACCCTGAGTGGGTTATTTATCATGAGCTTGTACTCACGACAAAAGAATATATGAGGAACATCATGGTTATCGATGCAAAGTGGCTCGTAGAGCTAGCGCCGAGTTTCTACAAGAGCGCCGACCCATCAAAAATGACCAAGGCGAAGCGAATGCAGAAAATTGAACCCCTTTATGATAGGTTTAACCCGCCTGACAGCTGGAGACTGAGCAAGCGAAAGGGTTGATTATTATTAATGTGTGTCAATGCAATGTTGACTACCTACCTACCTTATTGTTATGATAAATTAAGTTGTGGAGGCTACTACAATTTGCTACGCTGACAATAGGCGATGATGTTCACGCGCACGTAAAGGGCACGCACTTCGTTTAATTCTCTATAATTTTCACAGTTCCGTTCTTCTGCCCAGTTTATTTTGCTCATCCTTGGCAAAATCCGCTCTCAAGTCGCCAAGCCAATCCTTTTGCGTCCACACATCAAAGCACAATTCTAGAGCATCGCACAGGTCTTTCTCGTAGGTAAAAATACGAGTCGTATTTTTGTCGGGATTGCACTCCTTCTGGAATTCCCGAGTAATATGGGGGCGGTTTCCCTTTGTCACAAGCGTTCCACTGACAGCCATGGTTACGTCGTCCAAATTAACTGTCTGATGCCACCACGCTTGGGGGTAGTAGAGCATCTCACCCGTATTAAGAACTGTGTCGTAACATGTAGCCTCAAGAGCGAGGGGAAACTTTTCGTAGTCAGGTGCGAACGTGTTGACTTTTCCAGCACCGTACAAAAACTCGCTTTGGCTGTCGTCACAGAGATGCCATCGCTTCCTCCCCCTGATTTGGGATTGAAAGCTCGCGCTATTCAAAGTATCTTTGTGATTAAACATGCCGGCCCCGGTTTGACCGATTAACACCATTCTCCAGTGAGTGCGGTGGTGGAACTTATCCGATACCTTATCAAATCCGAAGCATTTTGCAATCCAATCGTCATCAGTACGGAAGTTCGCCGGAAGATTCATCCCAATTTCATCACGCAGTTTTTCCCAGTCTCTACTCTCAACGTTCCACTGAATGTAAGCATCAGGGCGACTCGCGTCGACCGTCTCAAAAATTCCTGTCGGGTTGCTGAATTGCTCAAGAGCTTCGCGAACATTGGAGAAGAAAGGTTTGACGGTTGCTTGTCGCATATTGTGAGGGTAGTAATCCACCCGAGAGTCCCCAAAGTTTTCGATCAAGTTATAAAAACTCCACGTATCGAGCTCCCAGTCCTCCATCGCACCCGTGAGAACATATGGGGTGTCACCTAATACATACTTGGCAGCAGTCTCGTTTTCTGGATTAATGAGGTCTTGGTACCGTATAACAGGAATCGGCAAGACGGTATGTTTCTACGAAATAACAACAGAGCAGAGCAACAGGTTAACTAGTTAAAGCAGGATACGATGATGCATGCAAGAGATCACATCACGCGAGAATGAAATAAAATAAATAAAATCCGTACCTGTGGAAGATCCTCCCCGTTAACATCCCTTGGCTCCATCTTGACATACTCCTCCTCAGACACCAATTTCTTCAGATCTTCGATATTCTCCACCGCAATTTCATTCTCTGGGTCCAGATCATTCAGAACGCGCAAAAATCTGCCCTTCGCTTTCTCAAACATGCCCAGCCGCATCTCAGTCACACCAAGATTGTTGAGGTACTGTGCGTTGTTGGGGTTGGATCTTGTTGAAGCACGAAAGTAGGGAAGGGCCTCACGCAACCCGTCACCAGGGCCGTTTACCAACTCAACAGCTTGCTTCTGGTAAGTTTTCCCTTGCTTCTTCCGCTGCTTCCGCTGCTTCTTGTCATAAGAGGAGTCGAGCATTATTGTTGAAACGGGAGAAGATGAAGCAGAAGAGAAGAAATAGAGAAGGAGAAGACAAATGGTAATTTTCGCCATGCTTACAACAGGCACCAGACTCTGCGTTCTCACCGACTGTTATATTAAATCAAATTCAATTCACTACTTCTTTTCACCTCACTCTTGTTGATCCCAACCAAATAAAAAATTTGCCGAGGAAAGTTGAGGCCATAGACTTTCTCGTGACAAGGAAACGATCCCACAGTTTTAAACTGAGTACCTAGCTATTTGAAGTACGTATGCGCCCTGTGAAATGGCCGAATCAAGTAAATATTGATCAGAGATGAGCCAATTAGGACTTTCTGGGATGAAAAAGACGGAGTCGTCAGACCTTGAATTGTGGTGCACTCTGCCGTCGTTTTCGCTGTTTTTTACTTTGGAAGGGTCGCTTTGATGCGATTAGACTGGCATGTAATATCTGAACGAGCACTCTTTGTCATTTATGGGCAGAAAGCCCTGCCACCCATGACCGCACAATACTAAACTACTTACTAACATCACACTGAACACTCACTGTCTCTAAATTTTTATCACCCACCCTCCTCACCTCACCGCAGAAGGAAGCCCACTTTGTATGTCCGGTTTTCGCCCTCCCTCGAACGCATCATCTAATGGCCTGAAAGTGAACTCACGCGCCGCTGCGGCGGGGGGTTTTTCGGGGGCCCCCACGGGGGGGGGAACCCCAGCTCCTGGCGCTGCCCTCGGGGCCCCAGGCGTCGCTGCTCCCGGCGAGGAGGCAAAAGCAGAACCCGAAGCGGAGGATGTCACCCGCGTCCGTACCTTTGACATGTTCTGGGTTGAGCGCAAGGCTCTCATGTATCAGTCAGGATCCAAGAAGACTTTTGATAAGAAGACGAGAATGAAGAGCTTTGAAAAGAAATGGGCGTCCTCGATCCCCATTATCCTCCGAGACATGAGCCCTCCGGAAAACAGCATATTCAATCCCCAGGAGAAGTGGAACCAGAAGAAGGAGGAGAGGGCTATACAGGATAAGATGCGATTGCTCGCCATTGAAGAGGATGCCAAAAACAACCTTGATCGGTCCAAGTTGTCCAAGCAGGAGCTCAAGAAGCTCGCGGACAAGGAGAAGAAAGAGGCCAAAGAAGCCAAGAAGAACTCGAAGACCAACGAGCTTTCCAAGACCGACCAGATGCGCGCGAAGAACAGCAACCGCATCGAGAAGGAGAATCACGCCAAGGATATGGAGAAGATGACTTCCAACGTCACTCTTGACCAGGTTTTTCACGCAAAGGTCGACACAGACAGTGGGCGACTGAAGCGTATGCTAAAGATGCTCCAGATTGCGGTCAAGTCTCTCCAGGTGGGCTCACCCAACGCTTCTCTCGCCGAGGTCTTTGACATCATGTGGGCCCTCGAAGAGCTGAAGTTGTTCAACGACGCCGAGTTTGCCCTCGCGCAGCAGAAGAAGGAGAAGGACGAGAAGAAGAAATCCAAGGAAACGGACGGCAAAAAAGATAAGAAGTCGAAGGACAAGAAAGATTCGAAGAAGAGCAAGAAGAAAGACGACGAGGAGGGTTCCAAGTCGTCTCTAACTCCCCAGCAGGAGGAGCTCGGGTCGATATTGAAGTCACTGTACGACGACGACAAGAACATTAAAGAGGCCGTAAAGTTTGCCCGAAAGGAAATGGAGAAGAAGAAGAAGGAGGAGCTCATGACGTCATTCCAGCTCACTGAGATGTCCGACAGGCTGCCCCCTCTGAGCCGTTACAACCGGAAGTTCAACCTTGAGGACTGGCAGTGCAATGTACTGGAGAAAATTGACGAACGACAGTCCGCTGTGGTTTGCGCCCCGACGTCCTCCGGGAAGACTCTTCTCTCTACATACACATGCGCGATGGCCAAGGGAAAGACAGTGCTGTTCGTTCTCCCTTCGGAGGTGCTCGTTTGGCAGGTGGCAGCTACTTATTATCAGTTTTTCAAGGGTCACGTGACGATTTGCACTGATCTTATAAATTTCCAGAATGGCGACGGTGACAACAAGGCCCAGGTCTACATTGGAACTCCCAGGGCTCTCGAGACTGCGCTCACTAAAGCGAGAGGCTGCGCCGGTGAGGAGATGGTTACCGGAGAGCGTGAGTTCATGGTGCTCGACGGCGGATTCGGGGACTTTGGGTACATGGTCTTGGACGAAGTTCACACTTTGAACGGCCCCGAGGGCGACGCTCTCCAGCGCATCATCCGCGCCACGAGATGTCCTATTTTAGCTCTGTCGGCCACCATCGGAAACGCATCCCAGATGAAGGATTGGTTTCAGCTGGTTCGCAACGAGCAAGTGGAAGTCATTGAAGGAGGTGCCGTGGACAATGTAATCCTGGAGGAATATTTCGCTCGTTTCATCAACTTGCAGCGTTACGTCGTTGCGAATCAAGAGATCAAGAACAACAAGACGGGGGAGACGGAGTCCAAGAAGAGGCTCGTGAAGCTACACCCCGTCTTGGCCATGACGCGGAAGCGTCTTGAGGAGGAGTCGGACCTTGTTGGCTCTCTGTCATTGACTCCAGTCGACATGATGGATATTTGGCGCAAAATGAAGAAGATCTTCCCCGCTGGCTCTCTCAGGGAGGAGGACGATCCGGATCACTTCTTCAAAAGTGTCGACGGAGGAGGCTCCAGTCGCATCAATTTGTTGCAGACGAAGAAGTACGAGACTCGCATCAAGGAGATTCTTACCGAGCTGAGTGGGAAATACCCTGAAGATTACGAGAAGATGAGACTCTCATTCTCCGCCGGGGCGATTGACGATTTGCAGAAGTCCGACGATGTTTCCGACGAGCTTTATGGAACCATCTCCGAGCTTCAGCGCAAGGAGCTACTTCCTGCCGTTGCGTTCCAGATGTCCACCTTCGGAGCCTTCCAGATGTTCAAGTCTTTACTTCGCGCTACGGAGCTTGCTCAGAACGAAGAGTTCCCACATTGGAGGGAGAACTTGGTCAAGACGGCCGAAGAGAACGAACGGCTCCGCCAGATTGCGGCCGGGAAAGCCGAAAAGAACGAGAAGGAGGCTACCGAAGACGCCAAGGATGGACAGGCCCCTCTCACCGAAAGTGACGTGAACAAGCCTCACGAGAAGTATTGTTTCACGAGCAAGGGAGGGATAATTCCTTATGTCAAGGTTGAGGAGATCAGGAACGACATGATCAAGGCCGGAGAGGACGTGGACATCAACCACGCGCTGATTAGAGGTTTGCGAAGGGGAATTGCAATCTACACCAACGAGATTGGCTTCGCCTGCTACCGTCGCTGGGTGCAGATTTTGGCCCAGCAAGGTTTTTTGGCCGTTGTCTTCAGCGACGACGCGCTGGCGTATGGGGTGAACATGCCGTTCCGTAGCTGCATCTTTTGCGGAGACATGGGCCCGGCGCTCACCCCTCTGATCGCGCAGCAGATGCAGGGAAGAGCTGGGAGGCGCGGTATGGACGTCCAGGGGAACGTCATCTATCTAGGGATGGTGTGGAACACGATCGAGAATTTGATGCTTGGACAGATCAGTAAGGTGACTGGGAACGATCCTTACTACCCTGTCATGGCTTTGCAGGGAGTTCTGGCAGCATCCAACGACCCGGACGATGACCTATACTACGCTCACCCGAGGAATTATAGCAAGGACCCGGGCGATGACGATAGTACGATAAAAAGGAAGCGCTTTAGCAACGCCATCCACACCCTACAGCGCTCGCTCCACTGCTATCCTACAGTGGACGAAACATCCATGTCGCACATGGCCACAAATCGACTGTCGGACTTTTGCGCTGGAAGGGATAAAGGCGTGGATTACCTGGAGATGTCTCACTACGTGATTCAGGAGCTTGGGTTTGTCGACGCCGCGAGGCGCATCGTCATGGACCACAACGTTTTGACTATGGTATTTGAGCTGCGTGATTCCCTCCCCGAGGTGTTGGCGGTGGTTGAGGCATTGCCCATGCTGTACGAAATCTTCATCCGTGACAAGAAACACCGCCCGAGCAGCAAGGACGGCAAAATTAAAATCAAGGAGAGCTCCCAGAATTTGTTCTTGTCGGTGCTGGTGCACTTGATCGACAGGACACCCTGTTTGGAGGGCGACACGCCTCTGCATAAGATGCTCAAGTGCGGAGATTTGGAGGCGGGAAAACTCGTTGACGAGGACTCGTTGGAAACCTGGACTGCCACCGAGAATGTCCTAAAAAGCATTCGTTTCAAGATTTCCAGCATGACCATTCCGGAGGAGGAAAAGCAGCGAATGCAGATCGGTTTGCCTGGGGGGAGCGGTGGAGGGGGGGGCGATTTCGGGCCCTCTTTGGACGCCGGCGTTTACCACATGCTATCAACAAACGCCGTCGGATTTCCAAAGGATATGAGCGTCGCGCGACGAAACGAATTGAAGGAGCGCATCTTCAAGTTTGGACAATTCTGTCGCGTTGCCAGCAACAACATTCAGCAGCCCACTGGATCTTTCCACGGCGATTACACCTCATTGAGTGTTTTCTTCCGGAAGCTTTTCAGCGCGACCAAGTACAGTGTCACTGATATCATGAGGCAGCTTACCGATCAAGTCGACGAGTGTATAGTGTGAGGGGTGGGTGGGGTGGGGGTGGGTGGGGGGGTGGGGTGGAATTGAAATGAAAAATAACGGAGATAGTGCGAGCAGCATTTTGGAAAATTACGCCGTCGGTGGGTGCCTCAAAAGTATCTACGATCCTCTCTTTCTCTTGTTATTATTTTTTTCGTTGTCAATCTCGCTTTTAATTTTGTCGATGCTGTTCTTGGAATTGCCGCCTTCGCTTGTAGCGTTGGTGTCAGTGTCGGCGTCGGTGTCGGTGTTGGATTCGGTGTTACACGCCATGCAATCGACCTGCCGCATTATCTGCCTCCATTCCTCCACATCAATATATCGTTTAAATTTCCGTGCGAATAGACTTCCCCTCTTGCGCCACAATTGAACGCTAAGAGCGCTGAAATCGTTGTCGAAAACGATCGGATGGGCCCTCTGACTTCCGACCGCCTTTGAATCCCATTCTGCATAGACAACCGATGCCTCCGCGAACACCTCATCTTCGTTCAGCTTACCTAGCAATCGTAAACAGGTCGCAAAGTACATTTCCTCAGGAGCCCACACACCCTTGAAAGACGGGTGCAACTCCATCTCCAACAAATTGGGGATGGAAATGATGTCTTGGGCGTGCCGGCGCGTTAAACAGATCCAGCCCGGTAGCGACTTCGCAATGCAATCTGGCGGGAGAGAGGATTCAAGGGGCCGGAAGCATACAGACTGATCGTATTTACTCAAATTCTCGTCGTCATTAAGGCTATATCGAAGCCACGATTTTCCAACCTTGAAAAGACGCTGGCCTACCGAACTGAGACTGTGTATTGGAATGCAAGTCTCAGTCGTAAAAACGATGAATTCAGTCTTCTCATTCCGAAGCGCCTCTTTCAATAGCAAGATCATCGCTTCAACAACCCGCACATCGTTCCAATCCGGCTTAAGGTCACTCTTAATCAAACATTTGCGCAGGAAGTCAGATCGAATTGCTTGGGGGTGCTTGGCATGAATGTGCAGTGAAGCCGTGAAGTGAAGTGAAGTGTTGTTGTTGTTGATGTTGTTGTTGATGTTGTTGTTGATGTTGTTGTTGATGTTGTTGTTGATGTTGTTGATGTTGTTGTTGTTGTTGTTGTTGTTGTTGTTGTTGTTGTTGTTGTTGTTGTTGTTGTTGTTGTTGTTGTTGTTGTTGTTGTTGTTGTTGTTGTTGTTGTTGTTGTTGTTGTTGT
>Ga0115556_1000753_pt1 | contig 22006 bp, 17 predicted proteins | sample COGITO_mtgs_1104_5_FD_87282 | JGI IMG/M metagenome (GOLD analysis project Ga0115556, IMG submission 87282) | Pelagic marine microbial communities from North Sea - COGITO_mtgs_110414 | ecosystem: Environmental > Aquatic > Marine > Epipelagic | place: Germany:Helgoland, sampling site Kabeltonne... | reverse complement strand
TTCGAATAAAGACAATCTCCCTCAAGATGATGACCGCGTACCTGTGACTTACAAATTGATCTCCTCTTCCTCGAAAGGGGGCGAAAGTCTCACAGTGGGGAAGGGGGAACTGGGATTGACGGACGTCCACGATTCCAAATTTGTTCTTTCCGAGGGAGGGGGATTTTTGATTGACATAAGGTCTGAGTTTGTGATCCACCAAATCGTGGCCGACGACAACGAGCGGAAGAAGAAGGCGAAGAAGGGAAGTGGTGCGGCTACTTGTGGCTTCAAGCTATCGACGGTGGAGGTTGCTGAAAGCGGTCATGACGGTTATGATCTATCTTCTATAGCCTTCTCCAGCACCAACAGCATTGCCACAGGCGATTCGTTTGGAGGGGTATGCGTGCGGCGATGAATTTGAATTTGAATTTGAATTTGAATACGGGCAAAAAGTTGGATATCTGAATAATGAATGAGGGACAAACAAGTACAAGAAGTAGAACGTGCGATTGTTTTGCAGTAGATGATTTTCCTTTGGTCGTCAAATCGTCCACCCATTTGTTAAACCTTATCTGCGTAAAACAATCTCAAAAAGCCACTCCAAAGTTTTTTCTTCACAACACACCAACGCCAACGCCAACGCCAACGCCAACGCAAACGCCAACGCCAACGTCAACAACAACGCTACTAAGCACTGCCGTCGGCTTGGTTAAGCTCTTCCTTGGCCTGAGCCCTCCGGGCATAGTACATGTCAAGGTTCTTCTTGGGGATCTTCTTGAGCAGCTCCTTGGGGAAGCCCCTCAAGATGCTCCACGCAAGATCAAGCGACTCGAAAATGGTGCGCGCCTGGTACGGCCCCTGAGAAACGAATTTGTGCTCGAACTTCTCCAAGAAACTCAAATAGAGGTGGTCTTCCATCGAAAGCGCCTCCTCTCCAACGACGGCCTTCATTGCCATAACGTCCTTGCCCATGGCATAACTGGCGTAGAGCTGGTTACTCACAGCACCGTGGTCATTGCGCGTCATGCCCTCGCCGATGGCACTCTTCATCAGCCTACTGAGCGACGGCAAGACGTTGATTGGTGGGAAGATTTCCTTGGTGTGCAATTGGCGATCCAAGTAGATCTGCCCCTCTGTGATGTAGCCAGTCAAATCAGGGATGGGGTGGGTAATGTCATCGTTAGGCATGGTGAGGATGGGAAGCTGTGTGATGGAGCCGTTCCTTCCGACCACACGCCCGGCCCTCTCGTAGATAGTCGACAAATCGGTGTACATGTACCCGGGGTAACCACGGCGACCGGGGACTTCCTCGCGGGCGGCAGACACCTCACGGAGGGCATCAGCATAACTTGACATGTCCGTCAAGATCACCAACACGTGGAGGTCACGCTCGTAGGCGAGGTACTCCGCCGTGGTAAGAGCGAGACGCGGAGTGATGATACGCTCGATTGTTGGGTCGTTGGCGAGGTTGAGGAAGAGAGCCGTCCTCTGCATCGCTCCACTCTCCTCAAAGTCGGCCCTGAAGAACCTTGCAGTCTCCATGTTCACACCCATGGCTCCAAAGACGATGGCAAAGTTGTCCTCGTGAGAGTCCAGGACAGACTTCTGCTGCACGAGAGATGCTTGGCGAGCGATCTGCGCGGCGACCTCGTTATGGGGCAGTCCGGCGGCAGAAAATATGGGAATCTTCTGGCCACGGGCAATACTGTTCATGACGTCAATGGCAGATATTCCAGTCTGGATCATGGCCTTGGGATAGTCCCTGCTGGAGGGGTTAATAGGCTGGCCGTTAATGTCGAGGTAGTCCTCGGCAAGCACCTTCGGCGCCTGGTCGATGACCTTCCCACTCCCATTAAAACTGCGTCCCAGCATCTCCTCACTCACTCCCATCTTCAACACATCGCCAGTGAACTCGCAACGGGTCTTGCGGTTGTCGATTCCGGATGTGCCCTCAAAAACTTGCACCACAGCACGGCCTCCTGAGACTTCGAGGACCTGACCAGAGCGAACGGACCCATCTCCCAGCGTCAGGTTCACAATCTCTGCATATTTGGGGAGCTTGACATTGTCAAGAATCACCAATGGCCCATTCACCCCAGCGATCGTCCTGTACGTTAGCCGCGGACCAACACTGTAGCCGTTCACGATGCTGTTGCGATCGATCTTCTTGCGCTGGGGGATGAAACGTTCATCGGCGACGAATTCGGCCATTTCTTCTGTCTGCTGATGGGGGGCTGGGGAAGAGAAAAGAAGACGAGGAGAAGCGACATGACCGGGGACATTGCATGGCAACATATCAATAGTAAAGGGATTGCACGAGAGCGAGGGGGGGGGGGTTAGCCTCTATTTAAGGCAATCACAGCTCGTCATAGGAGGATACGAGCAGAGTTTAGCACGGTCATTGTGGACCATAACAAGCTCTTCGCGCATTAAAAGCGCTATTAATGATCTACTCGTGAAAGAATGCGGCAGTTGTTACAAATAATACTTACCTAATTAAGCGAAGAATTGCAGCACAGATGGAGGATTGGCCTCGCCCTCGTCTCCACAGCGGAAAGCAGCAAAAGAAAAAGAAAGGAAGCTTCAAAGCCTTCTTCTCCCTGAAAACTCGCCTATCCCCGACCGACTATTTTACTGACTCGGCTGAGAGCTAATTTTCTGGTCGCTACTGGACTACTGGCCTTTATTTTCAGGTTGCCCCCGACAGCGCTTTTCCCTTTTCGATAAACCCACACACAAGTTGAAGCTGAACACGACTTCTGGTTTTTAAGAATGGGCGACCACTCCGACTCAGACTCAGACGATGATGATAACCTTCTCGCCCCCCTCTCGTACCCCCCACTCCCCCCTCGTCCTTCCACTCCTCCGAGCGCAGCGCCCGGTTTCAACAAGCGAGAACGTGTGAAAGGAGGCAGCAAAGTTTCTTTCGCTACCGTATGCTCTAGTAATATAAATAGGAGCATGGAGGGGCATTTAATATTGGAAAATGCAGGGTTGACGGTCCTCAGCTACGGCACAGGTACTGTGGTCAAACTTCCTGGGAAGACGTCGATGGAGCCCCGTGTGTTCAAGTTCGGAACGGATTACGGGAACATGTACGAGTCACTTGCGAAGGAGGATTACGGCTTTTTCACCCAGAATGGTGTAATTCCTCTGTGCAGGAGAGGAGCTGCGGTGAAAGCAAGTCCAACACGATTTCAAGATACGACGAGTGCAGTGTTGTCCTCCCACGACGTTGTGATCGCGTTTGAGGAACGTATATTCGATGCTTGTCTGGAGGATATCCAGTCGCGTGACCCGACGGATAAGTTCAAGCCCCTTCATGTGATTTGCCTGGATACAAAAGATAACCCTCAGGAGGCCAAGCGGCAAGGAAAGGTTTGTCTTCAACTCTGTTGGGAATTGGAGCACTGCAAGGAGGATCTTCTTGATGGTGCCCCGCGCATCGTGGAGAAGTTTCAAGAAGAGATTTCCAAGATATCATCGATACAAGTTCTTTACAGCGTTTGTTATCTCTAGTAAAACCCCCAGAAAAAAAAAAACGAAAAAAGACATTTTTTTCGGGAAACTACTCTACTCTCTCACATTTAAATGCTTACTTCACCTCGACACCCAAACTGTTACCCAAGCTGCTATTACCCAAACTGTTCAATCTTGCACTCTGGCTCCACAAGTCTTGACTATGCGGCCGCACTCCGATTGGGTTGGGGTTTGCTGGCCTGAAAACCTTCCCTTTCCCAACCTCCCCCGACCCAAAAGGACCAACCTCCCCTGAGATCATTAAGGCATCACACCCTCCTCCTTCCCCTACAATATCGCCCGACACACCCCCCAACCTGGCCTCCTCCTCGGCAGCAAATTCGTCGTATGGCTTGCTGAACGTCTTGTTGGTGAGTCTTTTCTTTACTCCCTTAACCGACTTTTTCTTCTTCTTTTTCAAAGTCGAGTAAATATTCCGGTTACCCTCCTCCCGAGAGTGCAATATATTGTCCTGATTGAGTGCGTGCATTCCCCCTCCTGTGTACCGCAGTCCATTTCCGTTCTGCGCCTTGACGTTGAAAGATTTGTGCAGCATCGTGGATGCGCAAACATCTGGCGAGCCTCTATAATGACAGTCTGTATAGCTGCCAGGACCTATGGCCGGAGTATTCTTCTTGCTATGGCTTCTTGGAACGACAACAAAGCCCCCATTCGTCGATCGAGAAAGCGGATCAGAACGATTCGAGAGTCCGAACGAGCTAGTGTGTTGAGGAGTCGTAGGCCTGTTCAGGGATGAGGGCGATAGCCTGCCATTCACGGGTGAAAACTTCCCAGGTGTCCTACATTGTGTTGGGCTTACCAACCTCTCCTTCTGATCCCTTTCTCTTTGTTTCTGGTCGCGCTCTCGCTTCGCTAAGGCGGCTTTAGTCTCATTGCGTATCGATCGTGGAGTTGTTGTTGTTGTTGGCTGGGGTTGGTTAATGGATTTGTTTGGTGTGTGGATTAGTGTGCCATTTTGGACAACACAGTCACCAAAACGGGGACTTTGCGTGAAGAATGACATGCGATAAAAAAGTTTCTGTAGCTATTGCCCCTTTTCCTTTTAGTAGTGGTTGGAAGCCCAGGGCCGGATGTCATGTGGCCGGACTCTTCGACTCTCGAGTTATTTTTGAACATACCCATCAATAATCTATTTTTTAAGTGTGTCTATTAATACTCACAACTTGTTGTGTCCTTATCTTCGTCATCTGCCCCGCTGGCATTTCCATTAAGACCTGGCTATTCATCAAATGCCGCCATCAAGACAAAACAAAGCAAAAGTAGTCAATTCCAAGTCCAATTCCAATGTCATGACAAAATACCCTCCAAAGCCGTCCCGACTTCTCTCCTCTCGCGATGAAGCTCTCGCATGTGGTGCATGGCTCTTTCGGCATTTGCTGACTGACATTAAGAACAGTGCCCTCAGGCGGTCAGTTCGAATCTGGTACCGCAATGCTATGTTCATGGATTTGATGCAACGGCAAAGCGTTGTGGAGAACCTTGAAGAAGAGAGGAGCGCATTTACTCAAGAGCGGGATGAGTTCCTGCAAGAGTCCTCCGAGTTCATGAAGCTCAAAACATTCCAAGAAAATAAAATTGCTTCCCTTACCCATCAGTTGGACGAAATGACCCACAATTATGCCCTCCTAAACGAGCGCTTATCGTCGGCTGAGACCCAGCGAGACAATGCCATAGACAACTATGAGACCGCTCGCGGCAGTATTCTCGCCCTGACAGAGAGCGTCAACCAGCTCCGAGTTATTCACAGCTCAGAATCTAAGACATCAGACTATGTCAAGTTAATGATCAACAAGGCTGAGAATACCTTACACAATCGACACAACGCGAATGATGATATTATCCACCACAAGCACGGCCATCATCACCACCATCATGAACATGACCTCCTAACGGAGTCTCGCCGCCGTTCGCACATCGCAGCCCCCACTGTCGGTGGTGGCACTGGTGTTTTCAGGCCTCAGTTCGATCATTTCCGTAGTGGAGTAAAGGCGGAGATGAAGGTTGACGGGATGGCCGACATACAAGAGGAGCAGGAGGAGGAGGAGGAGGAGGAGGGAGATGGAAGTTTGGAGGTCATTGCGGAGGACGGAGGAACGGAAGTAAATGCAAATGAAGTGGACAAAACTACCAATCAGAAAATCGCGCCCGCCACTTCTACCACCGCAAAGAGCAACACGTCTAAGAACCACCCTCCTCCCGCCAACCCGGTAGTGAAACACCATAATTCTCCTGCGCGACCATCGAAATCCTCTGAGACCAACAAACCCCTTTCGCCCACCCCAATAGATTCCTCTAATGAGGCTCTGTGGTCAAAGATCACCTCGCGCTCGTCTGATTCTCAGGGTAACGGGATACAGGTTGCCGTGCGCGTTCGACCCCTTAACCAGCGTGAAAAGGATCTTCGATCTGATATATGTGTCAAGATGTCTGATCAGTCCATCGCAATGATTGAACCAACCTCAGGGGAGAAAACCACCTTCACATTCGACTACATTTTTGACACTACTGACCTCTCCAAGCCAACACACGCCGATCAGAAAACTGTTTTTGCGTCCCTCGGTGTGGACATCCTCCGGAATGCCTGGGACGGCTACAATGCTTGTCTGTTTGCGTACGGTCAGACTGGCGCTGGAAAATCCTGGAGGTGAGTGAGTTGTAGCTGTAGCGCACGATAAAGTTCTGGCTCCTCCTTTTTGTCTACCTCCCTGAGGGCTTTGACTAAACCTTCCCTCCGTGTTTAATTAGCATCACTGGATCGTCAGAACACCCAGGAATAATCCCAATGTTCTGCGATAAGCTTTTTTACTTCATCGAACACCATTGCCCCGAGAATACCACCTTCACTGTCGAAGCTAGCTACCTTGAGTTGTACAACGAGCGCGTCCAGGACCTTCTTAATCCGGACGGATCCAATCTTAAAGTCCGTGAGCACCCAATTACCGGAGTTTTCGTCGAGGGTCTCTCCTACTGCGCTGTTGATTGTTACTCCGACGTTGAAACCTTGATGGAAGAGGGAACCGCCGCCCGTACTATTGGCGCCACGAATATGAACGCGTCAAGTTCCCGTAGCCACAGTATCTTCGAGCTGATAATTACTCAGGAGTGCCGTGACCCTGAATTCGATACGACCGCCGAAAAACAATCCCGCGTTGTCCTCATTGACCTTGCCGGGTCGGAGCGCGCTTCCTCGACAGGTGCTACCGGCAGTCGACTAAAGGAGGGTGCGCAGATTAACAAGTCTTTGTCCGCTCTTGGCAGCTGTATTCGCGCCTTGAGTGACGCTTTTGCGAAGAAGAATTCAGATCTTGACCTCAAGAAGGTACCCTTTCGGAACAGCGTCTTGACGATGCTCCTCAAGAATTCCCTCGTCGGTAATACGAAGACGGCAATGCTCGCTGCGATTTCTCCCGCTGACGCTAACTATGTAGAATCTATCGGTACGCTCCGATACGCGCAGAGTGCGAAGAAGATCGCGACCAAGGCTGTCGTGAACGAAGATCCAACTGCCAAGTTGATTCAGGAACTCAGGGATGAGGTCAGCAGGCTCAAGGCCGGGGTGGGTGCCGCCACCCAGAGCTCCGCAGAGAGGGACAGTCAGAATCTGATGGAAGTCGAGGCAATGGTGTTGGAGCGTTCGATGACGAAGGATGCTAAGCGGATGCAGTCGGAACGGTTGAAGAAGCGCCGCAAGACGATCCTTGCCATGACGGGTAGGGGTAAGAACAGTGAACTCGACTTTAAGAGCCTTCCGCACCTCACCAATTTGAACCAAGATCCGTCACTGACGGGTACCATCAAGTTACTTCTTGTCAATAACACTTCCATCAAGGTGGGGAGGAGGGACGCATCCGTCCATCAAGAGGTGCAGCTAGAGGGTCTTGGCATGAAGAAGCAGCATTGCGTGATATCCAACGATGAGGGAAATCTGGGTATCGAAATGATTGATAGCGACGCAGATATTTATCTCAATGGGGAGAAGTTGAAGGAGGAGGGGAAGAGGTATAGTTTAAAAGCCAATGACGTCATCGTTTTGGGTGTGTGCACGCACATTTTTGAGGTGATTGTTCCTGGTCTGGTTGAAGAAGAGGGCGAGCCTTCGTCAATGCAAGGCGAAGACAGTATCATGACTTACAGTCAAGCTGTCCGACAGGTTATGCTAGGTCACAGCGAATCTGAGCAGCAAAAGCAGGTCCGGCTTGCACACATGGTGCTGGCGAGCTGGAGAAGGCCTGTTTTTAGGAGGCTGTTCGAGGAGAGGCTTGTCGAGGCGCTGAGATTTGTCAGTGAGGCTAACGAAATAAGCAAGCAAATGGTGCCCGCTGATGAGCCAGAAATTACGTTCAATATACATTTGACGTGTGCAGTGCGACTCGATGATGCAAATTCGCTCTCTCTTCGCGAGATCATCAAGTACGAATATGTCCAGATAATCATCCGTGCTGCCGAAGTGGAGACCAACGGAGACGGCACAAAGACGCAAGATGTACTTTTTGAGTGTCCTCGCTCGCCATTTGGTGAATTTTTGGATAGCCTCCGGAACGATTATGCGGCGATGAAGCCATTATGTAACGTCCTTGATAACAAAGTGGTGAAAGAAATCATGTCTCTCGGCGTGATAACTAGTGAAGGTGGTACAGAACAAAATGACGACAAGAATGAAAATGGTGAGGAGGAGGACGAAAAAAATATTACGTGTGCGCAGTTCAAAGAATACATGCGAACGAAATTTAGCTCAGCGTTATCCTGCGCCACTGAGGATGTGCTGTTTGAGAATATGAACGACGAGCTTGGCAATAATTGGTCTGATGCGACCAACATGACCTCCAATAATGTGACGGAAGTTCTAGAGAGCCTGAAGATGGACTGCTTCGAGGACTGCCTCCGGCCCATGAGCGATAGCTACGGATTTCATGGCAAAGGAGGGGGGGATTACCAATTTTTGGAGACTTTACTTGAAAAGAAGAGTGAAGTTTTAGCCAACATAGCGCGGAGCGAACAGAGCAAGGCGAGGATATTCAAGGAACTGGAGAGCATCATTGGAAAGCCCCCGTCTGCTGAGACGGTACCGATAGATACGATTCGGTCAGCGATAAGTGAGGGAATACCTGAGAATGACGGCAAGGATATGGGGGGAGGGGGGAGCTTTCTCAATGAGAAGAAGAACCTAGATACATTCGGGGTGGAGAGCGAGGTCAGCGGCAGTGAGAGTGAGAGTGAGAGTGAGAGTGAGAGTGAGAGTGAAGGGCAAGTAGAGAAGATACCTCATATGAATGACGATGGCGGAGAGGACGATTGGACCCTAGTGCATGATGAGTCAACCGGAAGAGACTACTGGTGGAGTGATAGTAGAAATAAAGCGGAGTGGGTTGTGGAAGAGGAGGAAGAGGAAGAGGAAGAGGAAGAGGAAGAGGAAGAGGAAGAGGAAGAGGAAGAGGAAGAAGAGGAGGAAATCGGCGTTGTTGGTAATGGCGACGTTGCTAATGACAACGACCATGAGAATTACGAAGGAGAAGGAGAGGAGGAGGGAGAAAGAGAGGACGCTGTGGATGAGGTGGAGGAAGAAGCGAGCGAGTGGGAGCTCATCCACGATGAAGCTACTGGGAAAGACTATTGGTTCAACCACGAGACAGAGGAATCGCGATGGGCACGATAGATTATGCGGTTATTATAAAAGTTTCTCTTTTGGTATGCAACTCATTCACAAAATATATATTACGTTCAACTCGACGCAAATCAAACTGATGGCTCCAACACCAAATTGGCTCCCTGGCAGCATACCTCAACAGCACCGTTTAGTCCAACCTTCACAGCAACCTCCACATCTCCCCCACTAACCCCATCAAGACTAACAATACTCTTGCCGTCCATAAAAACCTTCACTCCTTCCCCCTCTTGAACATCCTTCACTACCCCATGACAGAACACCCCCATCGGTGTACCTTGTCTCAAGATTTGCACTTTCTCTCCGCCCTCAACGCCTGCCTCAAAAGTCAGAGATGTCACCCCAATCTCCCCGAGGCCGAAAAGGCTCTCGTTCTCCTCAAAGCTCAGCAAACCGCTATGATTGAGCAGCGTAGCCTGGATGCAGCAGCCTGTGACCACAGCCTCATCAACAGCTACGCATTCCAAACCATACCAACAATTCTCGCCTCCGACATTCTTGACCACTTCCCTTGCAGCAGGCATTTTACAAACACCTCCAGCCATGAGCATGACATCAGCCCCGGAATCCCCAACGAATTTCTTCAGTGAATCGGCGAACTTCGACATCACGTCCCCACAGAGCATCTCCACCCTTCCTCTGCTAAGGCTGACTCTACAGTCCACTCCCTCCACCAGGCCATCTACCTCCACAGCGCAAGTCCTGCTCAAACCGAGGACTTTAAGGGCAGAAACAACCGCTTCACGGAGCTTAGCAATGCTCTTTTTCGAGTCCACAACGAGTCCAGGATTCTACAGGATCAAAATTTGAACAGGAGGGAGCGTGCTTCTATGTTAGATTCAAACTGGATAGAGTAGAAGCACAGACACAGACATGATAAAAAGCAGCAACAGTTCCTCCCTCACTCACCTTGCGCGTGAATTGCGACGACACGAATTTAAAAATAGTGTCAACAATGACTTCTCCCCCCACACCTCCTTCGCCCTCTCCCCCTACTTCGCTCTTCACCAAATTCAATAGTCCCCCACCTGCTACCCTCTCAACCTCACTGAAGTAGAATCCGCTCGCTCCCCAGTTGACGACTACACACTTCTTCCACCCTTGGCAAACTACCTCCGGCGGTCGCTCGGCACTAGTTTCAATATTTTTCATCGCCGATGGCATGGCGCTAAGGCCGTGAGCGACTGCCACAGCAACCCCTTCATCGATGAAACTCAGCAGGCTCTTGGCCCCAAAACCCCCTTTCAAGCCCTCCTCCACCTCCTTCTCGCCCGACGAGCCCGATTTTCTACCAATCACGACCCTCACACGCTCTGGGCCCTGGCTTTCCGGGATGCTGCCGGCACTGACGGCTAGCCCGGCCATGTGCTTCATGAAGGGCTTCATCTGATCGGACTGGCTGGCATGGCTCATTCCCAGCGATTTACTGAGCATGTTGCCGCTGTTTTCCGTGTTGCCATGGAGTCTAGTAAAGATCTTCTGTGCCCCGGCTCCAATCACCTGGAAGCCGTCTTCCATTGTAGCAAAGGATGGGGTAAACCTCTCACCATCCTCATTGGAAATAATAGCAGAAGTGATTTTTTTGTGACTATCGTTGATGTTGATGTTGCCGAGGCAAATGCGAGTAGTCAATGCCCCGAGAGATAGCCCAATTGGGACGCCAAGTGACGCAGGGCTCGGTTTCTCCTCAGCCGTCATCCGTTTAGACAAATACTCCAAAAGATGGGTTGCGGTGTCCTGTGCGTGTATGTTCTGTTTATTTCGTGCGTAATTTTCGATGAATCGATGTCGAATAATTATCGAATCGTCTTCGAGAAATTTTATAGATATTGAATTACGATAGTTTGAGCAATTCTGACAATAAAGGATTCAAGAAAAATGGTGGTGGCGGCGACGTGGAGTTTCGTCCTCTCCCTAAGTTCTTGGTTTGTTTATGTTAAAAATCCCCGGCGAGCCCAAATCCTTACGCTCCTATATTTAGGTGAAGGCGATTTAAAATCAGTTCCTCTTTCACCACCTTCTCTCTTTTGTTCATCGTCGTCTTGAGTCTCCGCGTTCCCTTTCTCCCACAACAAGTGGCAATTCTGTTCTTTTTTCTATAAGTTATGTCGTCTTTTGCAGACGCAACTTCGGTGAATTCGTCCCGGGACTCTTTCATTGCCAGCGAGAGTTTTGCAGGTGCCCGTCCAGGCTACATTTTCAAGCGTGATCAAATGGGAGTGGGATATTATCGAGACAAGAATAATGATGACGGAATTGCTGATAGAAGTAAAAAGAAAATGAAGAGGAGCGAGAGTGATGATGTCAGCAAAGGGACGGAGCAAAGCGCTGAACAAAGCAAAGGTGATGAATCTCTGTTCAGCTTTGCGGAGAATAACCCACCAGTGAAGAAGGTTATTACTCTGTCGGTCCCAGGAGTGAAATCTGGCGCGCTTAGTCTTGAAAAGGGCATCAATGCGAATCAGCTCGCGAGAGAGAAGTTCGGTGACCAACCTGAGAAGTTTATCGAGAGTGAAATGGCCCTGTACGATGAGATCGAGGGCATCAAGAGTGTGGCAAGCAGCGTGGAGCTTTACCCACTTCTTGTAAGCCTGGGAACGTATGCATCTCTTTTAGGGCTTATTACTCACGAGAATAGTGATATCAGCTGTTGTGCGGTGAGCGTATTTCGAGAACTGATTGATGTGGATGTTTTTAAGGAGGCGGCCGAGGATAATGATGACTCCAATGGAAATACGAGGCCACTGATATTAGCAGAAAAAATTATTGAGGAGGGCGGTCTCGAGATCATCACCGTAAATTTATATCGTCTGGACGAGAATGAGCCAGAGGAAGCTACTGGTATAATAGATACTCTTACTCTAATTGAATCGTACCTAGATATTGACGCAAGCTTTCCGCAAATCCGAAAGACAATTGGGAACAAATCTGTCGCTTTGCTTCTTTTCGAAACCACTACTTTCGTAGGTTATTTGCTGAACCGCGTCGCCAATAATAAGCTGCCTTTCAATGCAGTCAAGCAGCAGTGCAGCGAGATTTTGTCGGTGCTTTACGGCCATGAGGATATTCAGACGGGAATAAGCCTGGCTAGGGTAAGGTGCCATCCAACGATGAAAGACTGCAAAAGGAATGCGAAAGATAACACGGCGACGCTAGATGGGATTGAGAATCTGCTTCAGACAGTCGGGAAATACCGGAAGAAGGACCCTGCGACCGATGAAGAGACTGAGGTGAGTTCGCTGCGCCTTCACGAGATTGTTTTTTTTCTTCGGCCCAAATTTCAAAAACTCAAACACTCAAACATTCAAACTCAGTTTCTTGAGAATATTTTCGACATTCTGGCATTCTCCCTAATTGACAATCAATCGAATACGGGCAGCTTTTTAGAGGGCCAAGGTATTGAGCTGTGCTTTCGATGTATAAAGGAGAAAGTTCACAGCGGAAGGGGTTCACTAAAAGTTTTGAGCGTGCTCATGGACAGCGCGAAGAACGGAAGAGAAGTTGCCGAGGCATTTGTCAACGCGGGAGGGCTGAAGATTGTTTTCCCAATTTTTATGGGAAAGCCGTCGGCTATGCCCAAGCCGTGTGAAAATTGTTCTGCGGGGTCGGCGCTCGCCAAGAAGTCGAATTCGAGCGACAAGAAATTGTCGAAATTGGCACGCGAGGCGCTCAAAGACAGACGGGATTTTTTCGCGGGAATCGAGAGGAATGCTGTTGATATTGTCTATTTGCTCACTAAACACCTGACGGCTTCCTCTCCCAACGACGCGCTCGCCAGAGTTGTGGCGAAGTTCGCTGACAGCAAGGACGCTTCCAAGTTGGATCGGGCCGTGGAGTTGTGCTTGAAATTCGATGAGAGTGGTAGGAGAAAAGAAATTAAATATTTGCGCAGCGAAGAGGCGGAAGTAGCTGCTGAGGAGGGCGGGGATGAGGTTGTTCAGTACGCTGCGCTGAATGCCAGGCTGGAGGGCGGGGGGGAGGCATACCACAAGATCGGCGCAGTCATCGGGTTTTTATGTGTAGAGAGCAAGAGTTGTCACGAGCACATCAGAGGGCAGCTGAAAACCCTCGGAAGCGGAATTGGGCTTATCAAAGATGCTTTAAAGGAGTATTCTGCTTTGCTTGAAGAGGGGGGGGGAGAAAAGACGAGGCTCGAGGGAATAATTGATATGATTTAATTAATTAATGTGGAAGATGGAATGATACGTTTCGCTGGCTAGCAACCGCTCCGCTCACCGCTCTTCACATTTCTACATTATTACTTAGTTTGTAAAAGACCTTTAATCAATGGTCAGATCTTGATGAGAACCGAATCGGCACACTGTATCTTGAGTCAGCCGAAATTTTATTTGGGTGGTTTTCTACGGTGGGGGCGCTCTGATCAAACCATTTCCACAACATGATGACCCTGTCTTCTGCTTTATCGTGGTTAAATGCTGCCATGGCTATGTGACCCAGAATCTCGCAGTATTGGCTGAAATTCAAAAAGTCTGGCCTAAAAACCTCCATATGCTCATCCTCTTGAAAATTCTCCATGCCAGCCAAGGTAACGGAGCGCCAGTTCCTCCCCTTTCTGTCTTTACTCAATCGAAATACATGGGTATTCATCCCCTTCCCGTCACTTTCCCCCAAAACGACTCCGCTACTTTCTTTGTCCTTATCATCGCCGCAAGCTGCGCTCAGCGTCCTCCTAGTGAGCTGCCGAAACAAATGGAACACCTGGGAGACTTTGATGAAATGGGGGATGGCGCCGAAATCTTGCAGCATTGTCGTCAATTCCTTGAAAGTCATCAGCTTCAAATTCGCTCGGTTCGTTGCGCCAGCGCCACTTTCGCGGCCATGTTTTGTCGCCCAAGCCTTCTTTATCCTTTCACTCTCGGAATATCTGTCATGTAAATTTGTCAGAGCAAAGAGCTCTTTCCGAAATGCCGCTTGCACCTCATCTCCTAGCAACAGCTGCGTGACGTAATCAAACTGGTGGATCTCGTCATCAGTAAAATTGCATTTCTTTTCAACGTGACCCAAAATCTTCTTGTTGTACATCACTTCAAAGGCTGCCTCCTCACATGCCCTCCGCTCAGTGTCGCTCATGTGCAAGGTATTCATCCCTTTGACGTTCAACTTTACAATCATGTCGTGGTAATATAATGATGCTATTTCTACGAGCGCGGCTCTGAATTGGCTTGGCGCCATTACTTTCTCGCTGTGCATTGATCCCCCTCCCCCCGTGATTGAGACACCCTCGGTGGCACTATCCAAACTTTGGTGTCCGTAATTGTCGCTACGTTTAGGCCACTTTAGCGGCTCCCATAGTACGTCTTCAATCTGCCTCAAAGTCCCTTTTCTACCCTGATGAATGCCGTCGCCCCCGAAGGCAACCGCATGGTGTTTGATGGCGCTTTGATAAGCAACATTGACATCCCCCATGTTTACCTTCCCATTGTCGAAAATGCCAAGGTCTTTACACAACTGTCGCCACTTGGTAAGTGGTAGCGTCAAGATTCCGTTGTAATTGCTCGTGTTGCTGTAACATTCCATCAACGTTCTGAGAGTAAAGGTGTTTGGTATTTCATGTGTCTTTCTAGAGGTCCTCGTGAGGAAACTTTTACTTATGGCGCTATTGTACGGGGTCTCGCTGCATATAGAGGAGGAGTCCTCGTCAGTGTCGGGGTTCATCGTTCTTTCCTTTTGTGTGTAATCACAATTTTGGTAGTTTGTCAACGATCAAAAAAGCGAATAGCTCCTCTACGAAGCGGTCCCCATTTATTTTCAACCTCCAACGGCGATAGAGCGTTTCCTGCGATAAACTGTCGCTCTTGCTTGGCAAGAAATTTTCCTTTGCCCCCTTCCTCTCCCCAACCTACACCCCTTCTCCTCCAACTCCCTCTCCTCTCCATCATGCCTCTCCCTGCATGGGATATGACTCAGCCCAAGGAAGGCGAGACAATTGAAGAATACAATGACCGCCCCTTGTTCCCTAGACCTTCTATCGCGAAGGTTCTAAATCGCCATGCTGGTTCAGTTTTGGGCCGGCCTGACCCTCACGTTGACTTGAACTCACCAACAATGAACTCAGAATTAGCAGATTTCGAGGATGCTTGGGGGCACCTTTGCGAGAAGGATAACACACTTCAACTTGCAAAGTTTGACCAGCTGCTAAAAAAATTAAATATTCACCTTTCCAAGGACTTGTACATTAAGTTGGTTGACGACAACGTGGAGAACCATCACAACCATATTCAGGTGGTCGATGACTCACTAGACAGAGACAATGCACTGACTTTATACGAGAAAATACTAGCACCAGCGCATTACTATGGCACGCACTTGCGAAAAGCGGCGGGGAGGAATGCTGTGGAAATTGTGGAGGAGCTCGTGGCCCGTGGCTGTGATGTCAATACTGCTGACGGGAATCACTACACACCCCTACACCACGCAACGACACACGGTTGCAAGGAAGTTATCAAGGCACTGAAGGAGCTATCCGGTAAGGGAGGAAGAAAAAAGGCGAAGTTGGTTGTCGACGCGCCTGATAGCAGAGGTTGGACACCGTTGCACATTGCCGCTAGCAATGGTTTGGTGGACATATTTAAGCTATTGTGTGACATGGGAGGGGATCCGGGACTGGGCAATAAGGAGGGCAGGAATTGTCTGCATATTGCCTGTGGTAAGGGCATGGATAAGGTAGTCAAGATGCTGTTGGCGACTTCTACGGGATCGCACTTGGTAAATACTCAGTCCCTGAAGGGTTGGACTCCTCTTTTTGAGGCTTGCTTTCACGCCCATGATCACGTCATTGCAATGCTGCAGAAGGCCAAGAGCAAGAGAGATATCGAAGATATTCTGGAATTTAAGGCAGAAAAGTACTACAGCGGGCGAAAGGATGTTTTTGCGGACTGGGAATGAGCTGAGCTGAAATGAAATGAAATGAAATGAAATGAAATGAAATGAGCCCCTTGACGACATGACGATTATTTTGTATGCATAAATTGAAGGCAGTAATTATGTGCTAGAGTTCGTTTTTAGGTTAAAGCAGCAATCATTATTATACACACAACAGCTAATGCTTATTACTGGCCTAGTTGCAAACCAAAAGGGCATCCTGCGCATAGAACTTAACGTCACCGTCGTCGTCGCTGCTGGTCACATCCGTCAGCGCAGGTTTGATCTGGTTTTGGATAATAATATCGTCGCAAAAACTTGAGAGCTTCGTAAGGCCCCTTGCGGCGACCATTCTCACGTTGGGCACCTTATCCTTGAGCGCCTTCAGAACCAAGCCCATGAGCTCTTCCAAAAGTTGGGGTTGCACTGATTCGTCAGGGCACAACGAAAAGTAAAGTTTAAGCATGGTGATCCTCACGAGGTAGGAAGTAGTCTCGTCGTATATTTTCGTACATAAAGGGATAATTTTCTTCTGAATCCAAGGGGCACCGACGGTGGCGCTGAGCTTGCCGACACCTTGGACGATACTCAATCGCACTTCACAGACCTGGTCGCTGAGGAGCGCCTGCCAAGTCTTCAGGTAGTTCGATTCGAATGTGGAAACGCCAAAGGCCTCGGCAAAATAGGGCAAAATCTGGCCGACAGTTTCTCGGATGCGCCAGTTGCTGTCCTCCGACATCTTGCTGACGCAGTCGACGATCTTGTCACACTTGGGAAGAAGGTGGGCGATGATGGGAAGCTTGCGGAGGACGTTTAGCTGCACCTCTGGGTGCTCATCCTCGAGGAATTTGGTGAGCAGGGGCACAATTTTTTCAATTATGACCGTCTCGCTGAGCTTGTTGACGCTGTCTGTGTCGAGGACGACCATGATTGACGCGGCAATTTTCTCTCTCACGTCGCAGACACCGTCCTCTGCGAGGGGGGCAAGCTTTTCAATCATTGTGTCCAAAAAGAGCTCCTCTCCAGCAAGGCCTGCGACTTGCGCGAGGCCGGCACAACTGGCGGAGCGAACTTCGGCTTCAGTGTCGTTCATGAGATTGACGAAGCACTCAATTAAGTCACGCAGATTGTCGCCCTGGAAATTCAAGGCACTCGCCAGGTCAAAGAAGGTCTTGGCGATGTTGTGCCTGACCCTCCAGGAGCGGTCGTTACAAGCGTTGCGAATGGTGGGGAAAATGTTATTCAAATTGTCGGTTTCGTCCTTCAAAACAGCCCCGATCTCCTTGGCGGCCATGACGGCCAGAAGGCGGACTGAGTCCTGCTCGTCGCTGACAAGTTTGTTAAAGAGTGGAATAATATCAGCCAGAACGGCATCCTTATCGCAGACGGCGGTGAAGTCTCCGAGGTTGGTAGCAGCAGAGCGTCGAACCATGGGGGTGTCGTCCTCTACCAATTGTTTGTATAACTGCCTAAGCTCGGCCTTGACATCATCCGTGGTGGCTTTGGAATATATACTCGCTAAAATACCGCAAACGCTGACCTTGCTGGTGAACCAGTCAGCCCCTGATAGCCTCTTCACCATTTCCGTCAGGTTGGTGACCTGGTCAGAGTCTAAATGCTTGACGACTGAGTTAATGGACTCAACGGCCTTTGCGCGAACAACGGTCTCCTCGACACCGCACAACTGCTCCAATATATCGATTATTGTCGAAGCTGAGGCAGCTGGTATCAAGGAAGGGACCATTTGACCGAGTTGCTCAGCCATATACAGCAAAATTTCATCGTCATCCATTGGGTCACCCACGTGGGTCTGGAAAAAAAAGGGTTAGAGACAGTGTGGTTGTGGTTGGTTAGATTGTGAGCGTGTTGCGACGAGGTTACAGGGTATAGCGGTTGTAATTGACAGCAGTCGGCGGTTGTCACTGAGATTACACAACCTAGCAGTGCAGAATGCAGAAACAGAAAGCACCAAGTCCTGCAGATGCAGAATAGAGTCACATCAACAGGCACCAACCCCACGAGTTGCATCACATCAAGACAACAACACGCATTTCATATCAATGCTTATAGCTCGCGCGCGGTGCTGCAAGCACATTTACACCAACTTACCTGTAAGTATGGGATGAGGGTACTAACCGTCTGGTCAGTACCAAGAGCCTCCCCGACAAGCTTAAGTCTCTTCATTGCGTGGAGACGGTTCTCGCTTGGGGACGAGGAGAGCATCTGCTCTTTGAAGAGTTCCTGCGGGGCAAGATAATGCAGGGGGCAGGCAGGGGCGGGCGTCAGAAAGGGAGAGAGAGTGAGAGGGGTTGAGAACGAGGTGGGGTTAGTGTTTGAGGAAATTTGAACACTGCATACGGGACCTTTACGAGCTTCCAGAAGGCACGGCATGGCTGATTTCTTACCATGGCACTCGTGGTGTTTTCTAATTTTCTCTGCTGCCCGACTTTTCGCTGTTCGAGTGCCTTTTTCGATTTTTGACCGAAACCATCTCTGAAGGTAACTTAAAGCAATTAGTCTCGACTGAATTCGACCTACCCTTGTCAACGACCTTTCGATCACAAGAGACCACCGTGCGAACTTCTTCGTAGTGAAATAAACTCTCAACCTACCCAAAACCTCTTGCCCAACTCAAAAAGTCTCTTTGCAATATGAAGGCCCCACTGCTGACAAAACTCCTCTTCCGACGTTCCGTATCCCTTGTGCTATCTTTCATCTTGACTCTTTTCGTATACTCGAACCGCATACCTACGTTGCAGGTTCTCATCCAGCCCATGAGTAGGTAAGTGTGGAGAAGAGGAAATACATTCAAATTTGTTTTGTGTGGGGGTGAATGACGAGGGGAAGCTACTGATAGCGAAGGGGCACACTTGAGGAAGAGTGTCCATGAAGGACGATGATGCTAGGCTGACGCGCACTTGAAGGAAGCGAATTGTACAGAATGTATATCATATTTCAAGGCGAGAATACGCACACACCCGTCTTGCCCTTGCTGCAGTCAGGACTTGGCTTGCCTACCTTAAACAGGCTGAACTAACTTTTTTTTTAATACTTTTCCGCCGCCGCAACGTATGATCTATTGTCTCCGTCGTCCTTCTCTTCCTGTTTGCTTCTACTACTGCTCTTTGCGACTCCTTGCTGCTGCTGCAGTAAAACTGAAGAGGACATACTGTACACTGAGATGGACACAATTCTGGTAGGTATGTGGTCCGCAAGCATCGTGTGCCACCTTGTCGAGTTTCTCGGTCTGATAACCGGTGTCTCGTACAATAAACTTGGGTTCCTGACGACGGCAACCACCCTGCACACATTTGGATGCATTTTCCTCCTGATGAGTCTGCTCGATAACTTTGCCTACACTTTCAATCTATGGTGCTTTGTGTTCTTCAGCTATGTGCCGGCAGCGTGGGAAGTGTGGAACGGGTTCGTGTTCTTATTGTGGGAATATGACATCATGAGTAAGGTTGAGCTGAGGTTGTAGTGAGAAAGTAAAGAGAATCTGCTTGTTGTTTTGGTTGTGTGTTTCTCGCATTTTCGGCTGAGGGCAACAAACAAAACAAGAAACAAACAAAGAAACAAAGAATGAATGAACGAATGAATGAAAGGAAACAATGAGGCGAGAAGGAGATATGTAAAACCGCGAACGTAAACGGTGGCAAATTAGATTTCTAGCAGAACTTCTTGACTTCCCCTGATTTCTTTGTGCCAATTTTACTTCTTTGAAAAAAGGAAAATCTCTTGGGTTTTTATCTTTATCAAAAACACCCTTCATAGGCTCAGTCGTATTTTTATCCTCTCCGCTGATTTAACCTTCTCTTTGACTTCTTCTTTTGGGAGGAGTTATTGTTTGTTTTTTACAGTGGCAGGCAGGGAGAGAGAGAGGGACCCTAGTGTTCCAACCCAAGAGCGGAGCAATCCTCGTCGGTCGGTAATGTCTCTAGAATCGTGTCCTTGCGCCCCCCACGAGTCGCTACTATTATCGTGGCTCGACAAAATGGGAGCCCGCTACCCAAAGCTCATTTGGCCTTGTGTTGACAAAGTTAGCGGTGTGAGATGCGCAATGGCCAAGGATGACATCGAGAGCGATGAGCCAATTGTTGTAGTGCCTTATGAGTGCATGTTGTGCGCGCCGAACTGCCTAAGAGATGCAGGGGGTGCATCTGCGAAAGGGGGTGGACGGGATGTAAATGACAATGAAGACAATGACGAACTCGGACTGATTCTCCATAAGTTATGGAAGAGTTCATCAATAACTGGCGACTGTCTCCTCGCGGCGTGCATCGTCAGGGAGGTGCTACTAGGTGAAAAAAGTAAGTTCTATCCCTACATAAATTTCCTCTTAGGAGATGGCCCACCCGGCACGATTGAGAACTGGCCGGAGTCGTCCCTCGAACTCCTCTTTTCCCCCGCCCTGACGCGCGCCGTATCGGTAAGGGAGCAAGAGATGAAGAACAGGTACTCTCGTGTTTGCCGCTCGATGTTATTGGAAGGAGGGGAGTCGTCAGGGGCCAGAAATCCGGAGGATATTATGCCGTACGATCTGTATAGGTGGTCTTATCAGGTGATTCAGGCCCGTGCTTTTGGTCGTCGTATACCATGGTCAGCGTTGGTGCCGTTGGCTGACTGTCTTAATCACGGGAACTTCAATGTGAGATATAGATTAGATATTAGACAAGAAAGTGATGTGGCAGGCATGGACGGACGTTGCATGAACAGAAATTCCAGAGGCGATCAGGTCGACGTACCGACGGGTTCGAACTTTGTTATTTTTCCGTCCGGTGGGAATAGGTACAAAAAGGGAGGGGAGGTATTCAACTCCTATGGGAGGAGAGGGAACGATTACTTGATGCTCGATTACGGGTTCTGTCTGGAAGACAACGAGCATGAGACAGTCGACTTCAAGGTGGAGCTGGCGGAGATCATTGAGAGGGTGAATGCTGGATCCGGTGGTAATAATATCGAGGCCGAGGTGTGGTCGATGAAGAGGAACTTACTTTTGCAACACGGCTACAACTCCCGTAGGACTATACATCTGAAAATTGACAGTCCAAGTGAGGACGGAATGGTGTTCTTCAGGGTCGCTTGCATGGAAAAGGAGGAACTTTTCGCGATGAAGGGTAGTTTGGGGGGAAATAGGAACGGGTCGGAGGAGGGCGTAACGTCCCCGAAACTTCCAGGATTGGACATGTCGTCGAGGAATGTGGAGGCCAAGGCAGCGAGAGCATTCCGCGCAATTTTAGAGTCTCTTGGATTGTGCAGCGAGGATGACGACGGTGATGACGATGATGACGGGGTTGTAGAGAAAGGAATGTCCATTCCGAAGGTCACGTCTCCCGAGTCTGGACGGGAAAGGCAAGCGTATATTTACAGGGTTACGAGAGAGAGGATCGTGAAAAGGCATATAGAATTCATGGACATGGTCCTCAAAGGGATCGAGCAGAAGGGAGAGGAGTATACAACGCATGAAAGAGAACGAGATGCCAATACTGCCTTCTCACCCAAATAAGATAAGGGAATCAAACATTATGTAGAGAGGGGATGGAGGGCGGGCGGGGTGGGAGGGAAGAGTTTTAAAGGGAGTTAGATTCAATCGCCACGAAAAGATGAATGTGAAAACTCGTTGCAAGCAGAAGAAGTATGGTATTTACACGAATAAACTTTTTAAAAACGGAAAGAAAAAACTTAAGCTTGACAAGTAAGTGGAAGCTACGTGATGAAGGTCGGAGGTCAGACAGTAATTAAACTAAAAGTATTAAGCTTGACAAGAAAAACCTGGACCTGGAATCAATTTTTTAACACGAGAAAATCTCCCTCTTCTCCCCTCTTTCCCTCGCTCCACCTCCTCCGCCCGGTCCGTCGCTTGGGGGGGGGGGGGACGCATACCTACAATAGACATTGATGCCTTTCTTCTTCTTCTTTCTTCTCTTCCGTGTTACTTTC
>Ga0115556_1000733_pt1 | contig 22233 bp, 11 predicted proteins | sample COGITO_mtgs_1104_5_FD_87282 | JGI IMG/M metagenome (GOLD analysis project Ga0115556, IMG submission 87282) | Pelagic marine microbial communities from North Sea - COGITO_mtgs_110414 | ecosystem: Environmental > Aquatic > Marine > Epipelagic | place: Germany:Helgoland, sampling site Kabeltonne... | reverse complement strand
TAGGGAGGGGAAGTCGGAGGGGGAGACGGTTAGGAGGAGGGATTTGTGGCGGGGGAGGGAGGGGGGGGGAGGGGGGGGGGAGGGGGGGGGAGGGGGGAGGGGGGGGGGGTGCGTGTGCGTGTCGACCAGGGGGATGTCCAGGTTGGCCACTATTTCACGCACTTCTTCAAGCACTTCAACACTCGGGAAAGACGTCGTTGTCGTCGTCGTCGTCGTAGTCGTCGTCTCACCGACCGACGCGCAAACTTTCGAATCCAAAGTCGTACCCTCCCCCCCCCCCCCTCCTCCTCCTCCCCCCGAAAAGTTGATAAATTCCAACGGCACAAACGAATCCTGTATTCGGTTGCAGCACGGACACGATATCTTGCGGTACCCTCCCCCCACGCCAAGCGAAGGGGAGGAGGGTATCCGGAACGACGGTTCAACACGGCGGTTCGTCAACGAATACAGATCCGCGGACGTCGTCAGTTCGTTCATGGTTGTTGGGGGGAGGAGGGAAGGAGAGATTAGGAGAGGACGTAGCCGCATTTAATGGGGGCGACGAGGGTGAAAAAAAATTAGACGAGCTTTTGATGCTTTAGTTCTTTAGTTCTTTAGTTCGGCGGCGTTCTCACACACACCCAAAAAAAAGCAGAGCAGAATCCATTTTACACTGATTTATTATTTCTACGGATATTCCTGTCGACGTGATGCACGGAAGAGCCACATTTTGAATAAATTCTGACGATCGTGATGAGATTATTTCTATTACCCTTCTCGTTTGTACTGCTTACAGTGGACAGCTTCGCCCTTTACCGCGGGAGCGCCCGACCAGTCCGGCGGACTACTCAGATCTCCGGCGAAGAGATGCGGCGGATAGGTTGCATCGGAGGGAGCGTGGCGACCTGCTCGTTCTTGTCTACGATTTTGAACGGCGACTGTCACGACGACAACGACCACGACGACGGCAACAACACCACCAACAACGACAATAACAACTACAAAATCGAAGTATTTGATTCTCGTTATATTGAGAATGACGACGACGACGACGGTACGGGTTCAATAACCGGCGGTGGGATCCAATTGAACGGCGGCGCTGCTGTTTTAAAAAGGGTTCTCACGCGGTCGAACTGGGACGAGTTTCGAACGAGGGCGAGCCGCCTGCAAGGTGTGTGGGCGAGGAGGGGGTTGTATGATGACGAAGAAGATGGTGACATTGACGGGGAGGGGGTGAGGAATGTGCTGAGGTTGAATATTAGGGATCTTTTTACGAAGGCTGATGAAGCCCGTGAGCTCGTTGATGACGATGGAGAGGTACACGCGTTTACGGTCATGAGGGCAACCCTAACTTCTTTGCTGATTCGGAATGTTCGCTCCTTGGTCACCACCACCACTGACGACAACATCATATCGTTCAAAGGTGGCGTCGAAATAACATCAATCGACTCCACTTCCGATGGATTATACTTCCTCCTCGATTCCGACTCGAATAAGCACGGTCCCTACGACCTCATAGTCGGAGGCGACGGCGTGAATTCGGTCGCCAAGCGTCACGTCAACGAAGCCATCCCGATCCTCGGTGATTTTATCGGCGGGAAAATTTACAGCGGGATACGAATTGCATACGCAGTGGCGCGAAATGGCCGCGAAAGCAAGCCACACTCGACGACGGGCGACGCTGACGCCAAGTCGGTGCTCTGCCAATTTTTCGGTCGGGGAGGATACGCGCTCACGGGAACGTATGGGAATTACGACATGTGCGCCTTGATTTGGGGCGAGGGCAGTGGAGGAAAAAACAACAACAGTAAAAACTCCGAATCGACAAGCGACGACGAGAACGCCTCGTGGGACGCGAGCAGCAAAACCGGCGAGGGGTTCTTAAATATATGCAAGGAGAAACGAATTCCTACAGAACTTGGCGTGGAGCGAATCGCCAAAGCTGGCGAGAAGTTCTTCGAGTTGGGAGTGTACTTTCACCTGCCTTTCAGCCCGTGGTTCCGTGGTCGGGTCGTGCTTGTCGGGGATGCATGCCACGCGATGCCACCCTTTTTAGGACAAGGGGCGAACCAGGCGCTCCAGGATGGATATCGTCTCGGGAAGGTTTTGAGGAGATATAACGAGGGCAGGAGTGGGGAAGACACATTCGAGGAGTTGGTAAGAAACGAGTACGTACGCAAGAGACGAGGAAAAACCACGCTAATTACGCTGAAATCGATTTTCATCGGCTACCTTGAGTGCGGTTATACTCCAGCGCTTGCTAGGTTCCGAGACGCTTTCTTTTATGTGGCGGGAAAAACAGGTATTGCGGCGGCAGTGTTTCTTGGTGGTGCCGTGCCAGCACCAAATCTTGACGAAGGAGTAGATCAGGCGATTAAACGAATCTAGCAACGAAAATAATGTCGAGTGTAGAAGAGCAGCATTTCTATGTTGTGTAAAGAACCTCTTCTTCTTAGTTTTGTTGGCAAATCTCTACTTCATATTATCTCCCTGCACAGCCTACACTCGCAGCGAAAACCGTAATTATGCACCAACCTTTCATGTCGTTCTTCTTGCTGATCTCCGCCGACAACGTCGTCGCTGTAATCGTAACAAGTGAATATTTCCTCACCCCGGCGAATTCCGCTCTTCCCCGCCACTACTTCCATGCAAGCTCCGTTGAACCTGCTCTCGGAATTTGGCTCGCACGAGTGATTGAAAAAAGACGCAGCTCCGTAAAGTGCGCTACCCGTCCCCCCTCTCGCGTCAGTGAAGCGAAAAGTGTTCAAATGGAGAATAGAAAGGAATCGCAAGTAAAGGTCAAAAGTAAGGAACTCGCTCGATGGGAGATTAAGTGTGCGCAACATCGAGAGGATATTCTCATACTCATCCCGGGGCACGTTTTCTGGATTTATCTTTGCATAGCACAAGTTCTGCATTGTAAAAAGGGCGGGAGTCGAGATTGGAGAAGAAGGAGGCTCAAGCATCGTCCTGATTGCGAGTTTCAAAATGAGAGATTGGAAATTTCCATCGGTTTCTCTCTTGGCAGCGTTGACTTCGTCAAACTGTTGGGCAACTATCTTTCTGTAGGAGGTCGACTTAAATCGAAAAGATGAGCTCGCACTTAAGCAAGAGTGTTTAAGGCAGTGACGCTCCAGCCGAAAACAAAACGGGCACCGACCCCGACAGTCACCCCTAGCAGCAGCAGTGTCAGCAGCAGTGTAATTCATTTCGGCCACTAAAGGATAAGCTATGCAGATCTTTTCTCCTTTGAAAAAGTCTCGCTGAGCGTAAATTCCGCGATTTGTCCCGCCTCCATAGTTGCACAACTCTATTGCAAAGTTCTTTGACGAGGATCGAGCGAAAGCATTGTTTAGCGCTGCTGTCGTCGTCATTTGCCAGCGGAGAACTGGGCGAGGTCGTTTGTCACGAATCGACGTAAGAATTTGTAAATAAAATTATCGTGTGGGAGGAGGAGATATGGTAAGGGTGTGTGAGAACTTCGAAAAAAAAAAGAGGAGGTGTTTATTGTCACCTCACTCTATTGTGTCGAAATTCTGGTCCCAAATTCTGCGGCGGGATTTGCCTTATATATATGACTCCGGAATGAAGAAAGCTCCTTCACCACCTTCATCTTCTGATGAAAAGTTCCCCGAAAACTTTACATGGGGCGTCGCCACTGCCAGCTACCAGATCGAGGGCGCTTGGAACAAGGATGGCAAAGGCGAATCCATTTGGGACAGAATGTGCCACACCCCGGGTATGGTGGTGAATGGAGACACGGCTGATGTGGGAGTGGACCACTATCACCGTTGGAAAGAAGACATCCAGCTAATGAAAGACCTGGGCGTACAGACCTACCGGATGTCTCTCTCTTGGCCGAGAATGTTCCCCACGGGCTTAGTCTCAGCCCCTAACGCCGCCGGCATCAAGTTCTACTCAGATCTCATCGACGGCCTTATCGCTGCTGGCATCACCCCCATGGTCACTCTCTACCACTGGGACCTTCCACAAGCTCTGCAGGATTCGTACGGCGGTCTGCTGAACCGACAGTTCATTGAAGATTTCACGGAATACGGAAGGGAGTGCTTCCGGCTGTTCGGAGATCGGGTCAAGCAGTGGATTACTTTCAACGAGCCAAGCTGCATCTGCGTGCTCGGGTATGGTCTGGGGAACCACGCTCCCGGAAACTGCGAGAATCCGGGGACGGAGGTCTACCTGACGAGCCACCATCTCCTGCTGGCGCACGCGCACACCTACCGGATCTACGTGAAGGAATTCAAAGATGAACAGAAAGGAATGTGCGGGATTACTCTTAACTCGGAGTGGTGGGATCCTGTGTCTTCTGATGCTGCAGATTTAACGGCTGCAAGGAGGGCGATGGATTTCACTTTGGGGATTTACGCTGAGCCAATCTGGGGGAGAAACAAGGGCGGCGACAACGACAACGACAACGACTACCCAAGCGTCGTCAGGGAAACGGCGGGAACGAGGTTGCCGACTTTCACGGCGGCTGAAAAGAGCCTGCTCAAGGACTCTTCCGACTTCTTCGGCCTGAACCATTACTCTACCCGCATTGCTGGGAGGCCGTCCCTGGGAATGGCTCTGCAGTGCTTGCCGAGAGAGATAATGACCCTTTACAAGTCTGTGGGATCGTTTGGCAGGTTTCTGAAAGCGATTAAACCGATGGTGAATCCCTTCGCGACGAGTTACTTCAAGGATATTGGTGTTGGAGTCTATCCAGACCCTGATGGGACTGTTTACACCAGCATGCGTTGGGCGGTCGCTCCGTGGGGCCTGAGGAAGCTTCTCAACCACATTCAAGAGCAATACAACCCGAGAGGAGGCATTATCATCACGGAGAACGGCTTGGCGGTGGACAATGACAGCGAGAGAATTCCCTTTTTCCAAGGTTATCTAGGAGAGGTGAGAAAATCCATTGTGGAGGACAAGTGCGACGTGCGAGGGTACCTCGCGTGGAGCCTGCTGGACAATTTTGAGTGGTCTTTTGGCAACGAAAAGAGGTTTGGGATCGTGCACGTCGACTACGAGACCAAGAAGAGGACGCCCAAGGAGGTCGCAGGATGGTATAAGAAAGTGATGGACAACAATGGGTTAAAATGGTGAGAGGAGAAGGAGCTTTTCGATCGATCGAGAGAGAGAGAGTAGAATAACTATAATAACCCTGTCGTTATCGGGTAAAAAGCGGTTAGCTAGCTAAAATTTTAATTGCGTTTTTTTCTCTCTTCACTCTTCCTTCGAAGACTGCCTGTCATCGATTCCGGGCGTTCTGTTAATGCCGAGGACGCGGACACCAAGCAAGCTGTCCATCTTGGCTACGAGGCAAATAGCCATGCACAGGCCATTGATCACTATAAGCGTTCGATCATACTCCCCGTAGTGTACAGCGAGGTAAGTGATACAGGTCGGAACGCACCGGAGACCGTTCCTCACAAGATCGTTGTAAGCATCCTCATTGTTCCGGAGTTGTTCGTACCATGTCATTCCATTCAGCTCGCCCTGCCCATAATGGTTCGGGGAACCCTTAACCCAATGCATCCCAATAAACGTAATTACCATATGGGAGACATTTGTAACTGTCCAACTCAATTTACTCTCCTTTGTCACAATGTTGCTGCTGATAGCAATTTGGAAGATGAGGATGAGAATTGTATACGTCAAAAAAACTCCCTTGCCAGTAATCCAATTTGTATTTGGGTTGTGGCTCAAATCAATGTTTTGGTAGTTAGTGGACTCGGTTCCAAATTGCGAAGAGTAGTTGCGGCGAATGCTGCGGAGGGGAATGTGTGAGTTTTGACTGACTGCATTAAGGGGGTGTAGGCAGAGACACTTGAAAGAACCGAAATCGACGATCCCTATAGCCTCCAAGGTCGGCGAGCTCCCGTCGCCCCGTCGCCGAAGGTCGTAGTGCTCTGAGATCTCGTAGGATCGACCAGAGCAATCGAAAGACCACACATCTGCCAGGGCTGTGTGATCTTGGGTGGGGGGAATGCAGCAAGGGAGCGCAAAACTTACGGAGAAGGGGGGTTTGAATTGGACATACTTCGACGGAATATAGGACGTTGATGGATTAGGGCGATGATACAAATTAAAATCACGTTTTAATGATCTCCAAAAGAAGTCTTGATATTTTTGATTGATGATTTCGAGATTGTTGTCTTCCTTCCCTCATTTTGCGTTGGTTTGTATCGCTCATTCTCGTGCCTCCCCCCCCACCACATTCGTTTTTATCACAAAGAGCCTCAGAGTATTCAGGACAATGCATAATTCACTTTTACAACGCCATTAAACCCCACCCGAGACACCGCTCAAGAAAATGACAATGACCAAGGAGGAGGCCATCGCGACTGACGCAATTGTGGTGCCCTCTGTACTGAACTTGTCCGAAATTTCGCAATTAAAGGCACTGTATGACACTATTCGAGCAGAAGAAGAAGAAAATGCATTGAAAAAAGGCCCACTTGATTCTGAAGCGAATGAGTTCTTCCACCATCTTGCACTTGATGGACTGCGATCCACGAATCATGTGTCAGTCTTCGTACACGTGCAACAGCGAATGTTTCGAGAGTTTCCCGCGATTTACTCCAAGATAATTGAAGTGATGGCAAAAGTTGACCGTGAACAGGGTTGGAATCTGCTCGCTGACAAACCAGACACCAATGTGAGGGTGATGGAATATCACTCCTACACGTGTGGAGGAAGTGTCTGCGACCCAACACATTGCGATGGTGGAAGTCTCGTCACTTCTTCCATCCTATTGAGCCATCCCGACGATTTCACAGGTGGCCAATTTACCTGCCTCGAGTCAGACAGGAGTACTGTAACAACTTTTGACGAGATAAGACAGGGGGATGCTATCGTATTTGTGAGTGAAAAGTACCACAGTGTAGAAGAAGTAGAGAGTGGCAATCGCCGCAGCTTTGTTAGTGAGCTTTGGGCTGGGCCGTTGTGTGTCGAAGGGCGTGATTCTTGAGATATGGGTAGCTTTGTTAGCGAGCTTTGGGCTGGGCCGTTGTGTGTCGAAGGGCGTGATTCTTGAATGATCGTGTCCAGTGAGATGAAACCAGCACTGGGTAAATGTTGCAATTAATTATACTATCTGAGTGTTGAAAGTATGTCTACAATTAATATTTGTCATCGTCATCGTCGCATCACTGTGTCATTGTTCTCAATGTTTACGAATAGACGCGACATTACGTGCGGCGGCGATCACATGATGGCAGAAACCAGATCATCAATAGAACACACGTGAACAATATATGGGTAGTCAAATTTATTTAATAAGAACGTGGAGCTTTCATGCAAAATTTTCTGATCTCTTATTCTTTTCTACACTCTAAAACGTCAGCGGTTGAGAGTTGAGAGGTTCAGCGCTTATCACTTCTGCGATGGGAATATTAGCGTCATCATCTCTCTCTCTACTTCTGCGTTCATTTTCTCCATCTGCCCTTCGGCACCTTTCCTCTCGTCGAGCCAACTCATCCTCAGTCGCCTGCTTAACAACCTGGGCGCCAAATTTCGCTAAACGACCCACTGCCTTGCCCGCGTTAATTGCTGTTTTCATTGCCTTTTCAGCGTTTGTTTGTGGCGGCGGTGGCGGGAAAGAAGTCGATTGTGTCCGTGGAGGGGTGATTGTATACGGCAGCTGTTGTTGTTGTTGTTGTTGTTGTTGTCGCTGGAGCTGAGCTTCTCTGATTTCCTGCTGCTCTTGTATCTGTCGGGCTAGAGCAAAATCATCGTCTTGATGCCGCTGTGGAGGCGATGTCTTGTTCCCTGTAAAGCAACGCATTCTAGTCCTGTCATTGAAGCACAAGATGCTACTCTCTGCATCAATTTCCTGCAGTTTGAGGCTTATGATGCTAAGCCTTGAAAAGGCATCGGCTTCAGTTTTCCCTGGTCGTGCGCAGGCAGCCTCGAAACTTGCGATGAATGAATTGAAAAATACCAATACTAAAGCGAAAACCAGTAAACAAGGGATCACCAGCAACAGGTAAACTACGAAGAAAGGAATCAAGCAACAAGAGATCTCTCCAATACAAGAGTCAAAAATCCTATCACACTCATCAAGGTTTCTGTTGTTATTCGCGTTGTTTGGATTAGTATCGTTGTCATAGGCGGCGCATCCACGAGCCAGTCTCTCGTGGTACGACTTTAAAGCTTTCGTCATTTTCTCTTTACCGGCAGGGAAAACCTTCAGGAGTGCCACAGGGGTGCTCAGAACAAGAAACACGGAGAGCAACAATGGAACGAGTACCAGCGAAAGCAGAAATACACCCAAATTTGAACAACCTCGCATAAATGCCGCTCGGTCGCAGGAGAGACACCGCCTTCGCCCTTCTTTCACGCACAAGAGGCACATTTCTAGCGGGCGGGCGGAGTACTACTCGACAGAAGAAAATTCCTTTTCTCTTAGCATGGTCCTCAGGATTTCCGACGACTCCGCTCCGCTGCTGCTGCTGGGGGGAGAAACTCAAACATTAAAAAGCGCCTCTTTTCAAGGAATAATCCAAGTAAAAAGCCATCGATATGCCAACATCACTCTAATCATAACCTGCAAGAAGAATCTATATTATTTGGATACCCCTCAGCCAGACTAGCGGCAAAATGGACCCTGACGAGCCCTTGCCCTATCAGCTCTCTAGCACCGATTCCTCTTCACCTCTCAACTCGTCGATCTCAAGCTCTACAACATCTCTTCTATTCTGCTGCATCTGTCGTTCTTCTATCCGCGACAAGTTTGCTCTGTACAGTCACCCGATCCTCTCTCTGCCCCTTTGTGTTCATTGCGCTGACACGGCTTCAGAGTATGAAATGAACAAGAGTCGAGCTCGCTTATCATCGAGCCCTGGAACTAGTCCCATGGCGAGTCCCACCGCGAGTCCCACAACGGCCCCAATCACTAGTTCCATCACAACGCCTGCAGAGGAGGCAGAGATGGTGACAATAACTATTCCCAAGAGCTACCCTTTGGGTGCAGAATTGAATTTATCTGTGTCACCTGTTGTGATCAAAGACGTGGTGCCCAACTCAATCGCCTCCCTTTATTCAGTCCAGAAGGGAGATATAATCGTCTCAGCGAATTGGCTGCCGAAGGTTGATGCCCCAAAATCTGCAAAAGAAGAGCCAGCACTGAAGCCTGTTCAAGTCGAGGGTGATTCAGGCCCCAGTGACCGCCGCCGGGAAGTTTATGAACTGTCGGCGCCAAGCGATTATCACGACGAAGTAAGTTACTTAATTGAGCGTGCAGGGAGGCAAGTTGATGGTAACGACCACGATAAAGAAAAAGATGACGACGACGACGACGACGACGACGACGACGATGACGAAGAAGTGTGCAGCTGCTGTTATAACCTGACGGCTCCTGACGAAATCTCCACCTCGTTGACTCTGGTTGGCTGCGACGACTGTCCAAAATCGTTCTGTATCAATTGCCTTGAGCACCTTCAGCCGATCGATGTGCATCGTTCGCTGATCGAGAACCTGGAGACTGCATCGTTCAGCTGCCCTGCGTGCTTTGAGACGCTTGCGATGAAAAAAATGAAGCAAGAAATGGTTTCGGCGAGGCTAGCAACTTTCAATAATTTGAACGAGGACGAAGTTCAAGGTCTCATTGACGAGTTGGACCACTTTGAAACGGAGAAGGAAGAGGCGGAGTCAATGTTGGAGCGGTCTGCGATCACGGACCTTCGAAAGGCGATAGTTGCTGATCAACTGAAAAAGAACAGTGATAACACGCCTTGTACCGCCGAGATTGCTACCTATGTATTCATCGAGAGGAAAGTGCAAGAATATCGTAACGAATGGGTGGAAGAGCTGGTGCGGTTTGGAAAGGAGGTGGATCAGTATCGGGACAGACTAGAAGCAGCTGGCGTGGATATCCACAATTTCTATGTCGAGAGGAGGAAGAGCCGCACTGAATTGTACGGCAAGGAAAGCGAGATAGACTTTGACGTGCAAGAGGTAAATGCGATCATTGCCAGGAGGTATGAGCAAGTAAGGCCTCGGGGACCGATTGTCGAAGATGATGGATATGATCTTGAGGAGCACCCGTCTGACTGGGAGGCCGAGGATCTGCAGGATATAGAGGATATCAAAGAAACCATAAGAAAAACGAGGGCAAAAGAAGAGCGAACAGGATACGAATCACAAGACCTCCATGCTAGCTACAACGACGAGATTGCAATCGCGGCGCAACTTGAAAAAGCCATGAAGAAGGAGCAAGAAGACCTAGATCTGAGGAACAAGACGGTGCGCGTGAAGCGCATCTACGAGCGGGAAGGCCGAGAAGAGCTAATTTACGACTCCTCATCTTCCTCCTCGTCATCTTCCTCCTCGTCATCATCATCATCATCATCATCATCATCTTCTTCCTCTTCTTCTTCTTCTTCTTGTTCTTCTTCATCGTCTAGGCCCTGGCGGAAGAAGACTAGGAAGAAGAAGGGTCCTCCAACCCAGAGAGAGTTGCATGACAGCTGCATCGATGCTGACATTAACGGTGACGCTGACGTCTTCAGTGAGTGGCGGATGTCGGCCATCGCGACGAAAAAGGAAAATCGTGCACGCCGCAGGAAGAAGAAGACGAGAAAACTCTCTAGCAAAAATGGCAAAAGTGACAGCAGAAATGGCAAAAAAGACAGAACTGGCGACAAAACCGACAAGACCGGGGACAAAAAACGAAAGTTGAAATTGTCAACTCCGCACGCGTCCAAAAAAACAACGCGTAGAAAGGAAAGGAAGAGGGCAAAACTCACCCAAGTTTTTGACTCTTCAACAATGTTGCCGTCGGATGACAGCGAAGAAGACAATGGCACCACCAGTGTCGAGGAGGAATTCACTGCGTCCAACTTTGTGTTGGACGAGAAGGTGAATTTAAGGGTTCATCCTAAGTTGAGCGATCTTCTCAAGCCCCACCAGAGAGAGGGGATCACATTCATGTTTAAGGAGACTCTGAAACCAGGCTTGAGCGACAGTCAGAGAGGTTGCCTTCTCGCGCACCACATGGGCTTGGGCAAGACTTTCCAGGTCATTGCCCTGGTGCACACAGTCATGATATCTCCCAATTTCGAAAGTGAGAGGCGAGCAATCAGTCGTAGCCTCGGGAACGCAAAGGCCGATTCCAAGTTCCGGGCGCTAATCTTATGCCCAAAAAGCGTCCTGCAGAACTGGAAGACCGAGTTCGAGAAATGGACTGGCCCTAAAATCTTCGACAGGAAGGGGCTCTGGCTCCGAGTTCGGACGTTCGACGCCGCCGAGGTTCACCAGAGAGCAAGGACTAGCTTTATGGAGGATTGGATGAATAAAGGGGGTGTACTTATCATGCCAGAGACCTCCTTTAAGGCCGTTTTGAAAAACCAAGGGGACGGTTCACCTGTGAAGGAAGCACTTTTGTCTCCTGGACCGGATCTGGTTGTGCTCGATGAAGCGCACACGATGCTCTGCTCCGAAAAGAGCCAATCGTACAAGACTTTAACACAAGTGAAGTCTAGATTTCGGATTGCGATCTCTGGGACGCCCGTGCAAAACAATCTCAAGGAGTACTACTACATGGTGGACTGGGTGAGGAGCGGTTTTTTGGACCCCCCTAACTCGAACGTGAAGTACAACGGGAGGAACGGATTCTTGAATAGGTTTGTTGTTCCTATCAAGGCAGGCTCAACAGCAGATTCCACACCATCGGAGCAGAAGCAGATGAAGATCAAATCTCGCAGGCTTCACAGAAAGCTCACGGGTATCGTGCATCGAATGGGACCAAGTATACTGACGAAGGACTTGAAGGAAAAGAAATGCGCTGTAATCTTCGTCAAGACGACACCCCTCCAGCGCCAGCTCTATACAGACTATAATATGTTGGCAAGGAAGGAGGATAAGATCAACCTCCTCACTGCATACGCTACGATGCGACCTGTCATGAACCATCCGGGCGCTTTGCTGAAAGCATACGAGGCGAACGCTACGGAGAGACAGAGGAAGCTTCGCAGCTCGCCAACCGTTGCAGTGGACGCAGATGCTATTTCTCAATTTCTACCCAGTTCGGATGTTACTGACGCATTCCAGCTCTTTGAAGATGCCAATGATCGGGAGAAGGAAATAGAGTACATCAAGCGAATGAAGATTGTCAAGATCACAGTGCCCCCAGAAAAAAATTTACACGGCATGGAACCCCTAGGGAAGCAAGGAGATTGGATGGCGCGCTTGTTGCCCTTTATCATCATAGAAAACCCGCCACTTCGCTCCCCCCCGCTGGAAGGTAGCGCGAACAAAGATTTCGGCTTCGACCGTGGGGATTTGATCGTTGGTCTGAATGACATGACCATTTTAAAGGAGTTCGAGTACGCAGCAGGCACTGACGACGGCAAAGGCTGCTTCTGGGAAAAATTCTTAGCTGAGTTGACGAGGTGTAGCCGTCATCCGGGGGAAATGACGTTTCATATCATAAAGGATTTCATCGGACAGCGTGATGCCGCGGCAGTACTGACCCGTTACGACAAGGTGTTGAACCTGCTCAACGAGAGGGAGAGGGAAGAGATCACTTTGCTGGAGAACTTAAACGGCGACGGGAACCAACAAGAGGTAAAATTGAAAGTGAGCGAAAGGTACAAGGCCCTTCGCGCAGAGAAGGAGCTGCAAAGAGACGCAGAAATTGCAAACCTCAAAAGCCCAGAGGGAGACGATGTTCCGAGGGGAGACTACGTTCAATTTATTCGAGAGACAAAATTGAAGACGGAAACTTTGGAGCGGGAGGCACGGGATTTGGAGATGAAAGAGGAACAAGAGGTGGAGAATCGAAGGCATCATTTTATGGGGATCAGTCGCCAACAACTAATGTCGCACGATGATGCTACGATAAAGGCGCGCTACCAATTGCAGTTGAGATACCCCCTCTCTGGCGTGAATCACCAAGAATATGCGATGTTTAACATCGCGATGAGAGAGCTGGATATCCAGCGGGAGAACGACAGAAGGAGATTAAACGACAATTTAATTCTTGCTGTAAGGCAAAGCGAGTCCAATGTAAGGTCGTCCTACAATAGGTTGAGGGAAGAAAGGGCGCGCATCATCGAGGAGAGGAGGGTCAGGAAAGAAGGCGCCGAGAGCGGAGGAGGGGATAAGGGGAATAAGGTAGCCGGCGGGGGGGGAGGAATACAGGACATGTACTACGACGAAAAGGTAGCCGTGAAGATCAAGAAGGGCATCGATTTCAGTGAAATTACCATGGGAAACAAAGTCTTGATAACCCTCCGAGTTTTGGTACTGGCTGTTATGAGGGGGGAGAAGTTGGTCGTCTTCTCGAACTGCATCAAAACGCTTGATTATCTTGAGGATGTTTTGGGAAAGAAGGACTGGTTCGAAGCAATGCGAGGCAAGATAGGCTTATCGGCGGAGGAGGAGACGGAGGCGGAGAAGAATTTCTCCAACTGGCGAATAAACGAGCAATATCTGCGCATTGATGGTAAAGACAGCGCCTCGAGCAGAGACCTAAGCATAAAGAACTTTGGGGGCGTAGACAACGCGAGCTACAAGTGCTTCTTGATTAGCACGAGGGCCGGCGGCCTGGGGATAAATCTGGTCAGTGCAAATAGGGTCATTTTATTTGACAGCAGTTGGAACCCAGCCAACGATTTGCAGGCAATATACAGATGCTATCGTTACGGACAGGAAAAGAAAGTCTTCGTGTATCGGCTGGTAAGCGAGGGGACGATGGAGGAAAAAATCTACGCCCGGCAGACCGTGAAGGAAAACTTGGCCGCTCGAATAGTAGACGAAACCAACCCGAAAATATCGTTTACCAACAAGGATTTGGAGGACTGTATGGCAGACCCTTACGTATGGGTGTACTGCAGCAGGTGTAATAAGGCAAGAATGATTCGACCCGGTTATCAGCTTGACCCAAAATTTACAGAAGAGGGCGGTAACGAGGATTGGTTCTGTATTTACAACCACTACGACCTTGATCGGAACCGTTGCGACGCGCCCGAATTGGACCAATGGCAGTATCTAAAGGAGTTTGGACTCGGGGGCGATGTCATCAAGAAAGACACCCAGGAGGAACAACAGCAGTATCGCAAGGTCGACACGTTGTTCGACACCATTCTAAGCGATAAAAAGTTGGGAAATATTTTTGCCCACTGGCACAGCCATGACAGGATGCTCCAGCATATTGAGGAGGAATGGGAGGCGGACGAAACCGCGGGGGACGAGTTTGACGATATAAACGAGGGCGCTTTTGAACCTCTGGGGGGTGATGGCTTGGAGCCAGTCAAAGTTGTAGGGAGTAGTGTTGGGGCCGGTATCGGTGCATTCACTGAGGAAGTCGTCAAGGTAGCAGAGCAACCGCCGGTTACGAGCAACACCGGCAGTAATACCGCCTCGTCTACTCCAACCCCTTCCGCTTTTCTTGCCAACAACTATTTATTGCACGACCCGACGACCGAAAGCGACAAAGCCGAACATCCCAAATCGACTGTCTGCGACATTGACCCTACTCAAGCTAAGCTGATCCGAAAGCCGTGGTCAAAGGTGGAGGAGGAGTCCCTCCGCGCGGGCGTGGACAAGTACGGGGAGTCCTCCTGGACGAAGATCCTCGAGGACACCGCCTTCTGCTACGAGCTCCGCCACAGGAGCATTGTGGACCTGAAGGACAAGTACCGCAACATAAAGAGGGCGGAGATTATTATCGAGGGGTTCAATGCCAGCCCTCCCGATGAAGAGAGGTCATCTCTTGGGAACTCTTACGCGAGCCCGACGAAATCGTACGTCGAGCCTATCGGCTCGAGGCTTAGCCCTAATCTTAAAAAGCTGAAAGTGCCCCCCCCCACTTCAGGCGATGTAAAGGAAACGAACGGGAACGGGGATTGGAACGGGAATGGGAACGGGAATGGGAACGGGGATTGGAACGGGAATGGGAACGGGAATGGGAACGGGAATGGGAACGGGGATTGGAACGGGAATGGGAACGGGAATGGGAACGGGAATGGGAACGGCAACGCGGATAAAATCAGTATGAACAAGCCAAAACTGGAAAGCCCTAGTCTTCGCAAGTTTATGCCGCCCCCCGCTAGTGGTATTCTTGAGGAATCGAACGGGGAATTTAGCTGCAACGCGGACAAAATGGCCAGTAATAGCGAACCGAACCTGCAAGTATACGCCGGATTGGACGACCTGAACAAGTCGGATTGGCAGCTCCTCGTGGCAGAATTTACATATCGGTTGGAGCACACACGCACGTTCCCGCCTACCACGAACGAACGAACGGCCATGCAGAGAAACTTTTCGGATGTGAGGGGGAAAGAGGGGTTTTATAAGGCCTGTGTGCTGCAATTTGGAGCGGGGGATCAAACTCGGAAATTGGATTTTGCTGTGCAGTGGAGGGAAAATAGGATGAAGAATGTTACTGTTTTGGATCTGGCCGATAGCGAAGGGAGCAGCAGCTCGGGAGATGACTTTGTCTAGATACTCGCAGCTCCAGGATTAGCGAATGTTGAATGAATAGTAGAGAGCAATTTTAGGGGTACAAAATTTTCTTTCTTCGTCGTGTATTGTTTATCTATCGGCGGCCAGCAACGTTGGCGTCCGCTAGCTCGTAGCTTGTGACGGATCCTCCCGTCACACGGACCTCTCCGACGTTGGTTTCGTCGGGGTTGACGTAAATAGTGAAAGCGACGAGATCGTTCACGATGAACTCCACAATAGAATGGTCGACGATGGCGTGGATCTTGTAACCATAGTCGTCGTTGGATTTCGGGGTGGGTGCCGCGCGGACTTTATCGACCCCGAGGGTTGTGCCGTCGAGGGTGACCAATCCGAGGTCCTCGTCGAAGGAAACTACCAGGGAGACCGAGGCGTCGGCGAAAAGCTCCAGGGAGCAGTCCGTCGAGGGACAGACCGCGATGACTTCGTGGGCCGCGAGTCCATATTGCTGCGTTCCGGTGCGCTCCTCTTTCCTAAGCACAGCGAGCTCATCCACGAACTTCTGCTTGAGCTGATAATCGTCAGCGAGGGAGAGCTCGCGGGGGAGGGATAGGACAGAACCAGCGCCATTGGGGTCGAAGGGCGACTCACCCGTCCAGCCGAGCAGAACTCGACGGCCTGGACGGGTCACTTGGTTCGATTCCTCGCTGCCGAGAGTGCGGGCCATCCGGAAGCCAGGTCTAGCAGTGCCATCGAGGTAATCAGTGGCATCTGTTGCGTTTGTCCACTTGAGCATATTTTGTCGGGAATCTCTGAAGACGAAGGAACCCCAGTCCACCATGGACTGTCGTCCTTCTTCGTGGTATTCGAAAGAGGTACCGGGGCCATCGGGTTGGGAGAGGATGGTGTATGCGGTCGTTCCGGAGCAGCAGCCGTCACCACCGCCGTTACCGCCAACATTATTGAGGAAAACGAGAGTTTGTTGGTCCGGATCCGGGTCACCCTCAATCGTGCCCAGTAAGTCTATGGTGACAAATTCTCTCGACAAGAATCCGTAATCTTTGAGGACGGTGGTGTTGTCGGCGAAGACGTTTCCGACCGGCTGCCAATTTGCGTTTTCCCCACGGAGTGCAGGGGACTCCCACATGTACAACGCGCCGCCGGAGGGGCAGGTTCTACCGTCTGGTGTGTTACGGGGGGTGTCCGTCGAGTTGCAGCCGTCGAGGGAGATTAAGTGATACCACATATTGCTACGATCATCGTACCAAGGGCGAGCAGGATCGTAGGGCACAGCGCGCCAGAAGGAGAGAGGGAAGATGTAGTCAAAGTTCTCTGAAGAGGGGTCTTCGGACCAATCGGTGAGATTTTCCTGGTCTTGAGCGCAGCGTATCTCCATCGGGACATCCCAATCATTGGGGAGCTCATTTATTCCGCTCTCCGAGCCGCATTGACGAAAGCCGGCGCAGACAATGCCGTCGTCATCCCGGACCACGTAGCCGGAACAGGGGTCAGTGTTGGAGGACATGCCGTGGTAATCTTCCACAATAGCGTTTGGGCCATGGGGGGCTTCTTGCCAGTGGACGAGGTCGGTCGAAGTGCCGTGATTCCAGCCTTGGCCCATGAAGACGTGGTGTATGCCGTTATGGGTGAAGGCTCCAGCAATGTCATGCCAAGCAGCACCGCCGTTGTTGGCGACGGCGGAGTGGGAAAAGTGGATAGTGGGATGGCGGAAGTCCTCGCCGGGGTAGGCAGCAACAAACACAGCAGAGAGTGAGCAGAGTGCTATGATGACGAACTTCATTGAAGAGAAAGTTATAGGAAGGAAGAAAGTTGAGATCTAAATTGACACCCTTCTTGAAGAAGAAGAAGAAAGTTGGGATATGCGACGACGACAATAATGTATTAGACAATTGTAAAAAAACGAGGACACTTTCACATTCAATAAAAAAGAAGAATACCGTACCAATCAGGGAAGCCGAAGATAGATCTCGAGATCTCCATCTAAACTTTTTAACTAAATTGACTCCCTTTTTTACAAATGGATGAAGTTGAAATAGCTCTCCAGGCACACTTATCCCACGAAGATGCGATGAATGTTATAAAAACGGCTAAAAACAACCTGCTTCGCGCGATCTTAGAAAACAAGATCATTAAGAAAAAATCAGAATTGATCTTGGGAGAACCTAAAAACTTTGCAGAGTTAGCGTCAGCACTTGTACATCTCGGAATTGCATATTATCGCGTCTATGGAACGCGAAAAAACGAGGCCGCAATTGCATTCATGAATGTTGGTTTAATCTTGGAGGCCCCTGCTCATGTGGCTGAGCATGCTTACTACCATCTCGGGCTTTGTTACATGGATAGCGGTGAACGATCAAGGGCTCGATACCTCTTCTCACGAATCCTCCCAGGCAGTGACTTCTACGATCGTTCCAAAGTACAACTAAATGCACTTGTTAAGGAAGCGGAAGATATTTTCTCCAAGACCGTGAAGCAAAGTGTTTGTGCAACTAAGACAATTGAAGATTTCAAAAGCCTTGTTTGCGGGGATTTCTGCGGATTCGGGGATAAAAATCCATTCAAAAATGATACAGTCGAAAGCCTATTGGATGATGCTAGGGTAAAGAATCGTCTGAAGGCAGATTCGAGGAACGCGAGTAAGATCGACAGATCGATACTCAATGTTTACAGAAAGTTCTTCCTTACTGCAGCACCAATCGACGTAAAAGCCGACCTAAGAACATGCAAGCTCACACTAGCAAAGCCCTCACTCTCATTCTTGTCTTGGAACATTCAAGCGACACGTCCTGAGCACAAGATCACCACCAATATGCTTCAGACTAAGTGTAATAAGATCGCAAAGGCCACCTCAGCGGCGGCAGAAAAGGTTAGCTGCATGGTTTTTACAGAGTGCCCGGGGGCATTTATAGAAGATAGCGACATGGCAAGCCAAGACGCGAAAGCATGTGTTGGGATATTCGACGAGATGATCACCAAGACAATGAATGTCCAACCAAAGTCTTCGACTGCCTGTTGGAAAGCTCTTTCAGTCGGCGTTGACAACAAAAAAATATACGGCGAGGGAGTGCGTATTAACGAAGGCGAGCAGCACGTATTCTGCTACGACGAGAGCGTATTGACTTATGAAGACGGCTCGGCGAGGGCTCTTTTCCTTCATGAATTTCCGGAGGAGGGGAAAATGGAAATGGAAGACAGGCCGTTCGCTCGGTCTCCTACGTACGCCGCTTTCAAAATAAATCCTGTGGATGAAAATAGCTTCGAAAGGAAACTCCACATTATTTCGGTCCACTTAAAGTCTGTAGCCACCGAAGACAAATCTGATACTCAAAACGAGGTCCGGAGCTTATCCACATTGGCCGTACCCCAGATAGAGGGAAAAGTCGATGAAAATGATATTTTGGTCGTCACGGGTGACTTCAACTTGGATCCTCGGGACGATGCATTTGATGGTCTGAAAGATATGGGGTTTGAATACAATGGTGATTATGAATATACGAACATGCACGAATTTTGTGCGGTTGCCAAGGAGGTCTACGACAGCTGCTGGATCCTCCAAGGCAAAAACCACAACTTTATCTCTCACGTCTATGAACCTCCAGAGCTCACCGAGGCAGCCAAGGACTTGCACACGCTAGTAGAAATCATGAACAAATTTGCTCGAGTTGATGCGACATCTTATATCGCCAAACAAGAGGGATTTTTGGCCGGTGCGATTCGTAACGCATTCAAGAAGCAGGTGAATCATGAATACAGCGACCATAAGTGGATCTGCTGCGAACTTGCACTTGGAAAAAAAAAAAACGAAAAAGACAACGGCGAAAATAGCGAATACATTTTAATCGAATGGTTTTTCCAAAAGATTGAGGGAAAGTTGTTGAGCAGCAGCTTGGGGGGGGGTGAAACCGGTGAAGACAGCATTGATAAAACTTTCGCAAAGATGGCAATTTGAGACATACTCTTTGCCAAAACAAATAAGTTCTCCTTATTTTAAGATGTCATCCGTACGTATGTCATCTGTTTGCGTTGTTCGAAGACCTTATTTTATCCACAAAAAAAACTCAAAATTTATCCACCCAAAAAAACTCAAAAAATCCTTGAAAGTCTCGCCTCATACTTGCTCTCCCACACGCAATCTTTAAAAAAACTTAAAGATCCTTGAGAAGTCTCGCCTCATACTTGCTCTCCCAATCGGATTGATCCACAAAATCTTTCAAAAAGGCGTCAACCTTATTCTCACACGCAATCTTCTGCGGCGTTCGTTCCGCTTTGCCCCTTTGCACGCCTTCGATGTTTGAATCTTTAAAACTGTCGCAAGAATTGTTCTGACCCTCGACAAACTCTTTGCCGGTGATGGCGCCCCCAATGGTGCAGTAAAGCTCCAAAGTTGTCATCTCTTCGACGTCCACCACTGCAGTACCCACCCCTGATAACCGATTGTTAGAGCGGTCAACTTTGAAGTCACCGAATGCTTGGTTGCGGTACTTTACCCATTCGTACATGTCGCCCGTATCGTTCTGGAGCCAGTTTCCTTTATACTTTCCGATCGCAAGATTTACTTTGTTCTCCTCTACATGGTTGCAACGACTGACCATCCAGGTACGCAGGTTTCGTGTATTCCAAATAAATGTTGCGGAAGGATAGTGATCCCTGAGTTTCGAAAATATTAGATTTGTACTTACTTCGTCGCTGAAACTCTCGTAATTGTCAACCAGCTCATAATTAACCTCCTCTCCATCGCCTCCTTTTGTAGCACTCCACGGGATTCTTGCCCCTTTTCTTCCAGATTTATTGGCACATACTCCGTGACAACTTAAATAGCCGATACTTCTCATAAATGTCATCAAGGTGCGAGTACCAGTTTTATTTGGGCCGAGAAAAAATACCTTCCGGTGACTGTGAGGTTTTTTCTTCAGGGGAATGTGAAATTGTTCAACCTCGTACTTCTTGATGGAACTCACGAGTATTTTCCTGTACGACTTTTCATCACTAAACACTTCGGCGGGTGTAGACAAGAGCTCTTCTTCTACGGCTTCTTCAATTTCATGGATTGTCTCAGGGGTGTAGAGGTTGTTCAGGGAGATCATGCAGAGTAAGACAACAATTACAGCTCCTGGAATGATCACCTTTGAAAAAGAAAAGGCCCCCATTTGGACCAATTAAGCCGGAAGAGATGTTTTCGAAGCTTAATTGGATGAATACACTCAACATAACTTAATTCATTTGGAAAGTTGTTTTGTTGGGCGTCGAGCGTCGATCCAGAGATCCAGAGTCGAGCGGTTCGAAGGTCAATGGGGAGCCCAAAAACAAAAGCATATATAGACACCAACGGGTGAAGATAAATATTAACGAGCTTAGCGGGGAGAAGATGCTCTACTTGCGTGTACATCAATTACACCAACTCCCTCGACATCGGCCTCTGTACCCCAAAAATTGCCATAGTAATTATTTAAATTACAAAAATTCTACCACCACCTTCCAACAAAGACGAGGAATCAGTTCCTCAAACCGAAAAGACAAATTCATACGGCTGTTCGAAAAGAAGAAAAGACTTCTGCTTTCTCAACTGAAAGATGCCTTGAATGAGCCAACCCCGGCCATTGGAAAGCTTCAAATGCTCGGGGGCTTCGCGACTCTTCTTGCATACAATTCATCCGACCCCCTACATCTTCGCCTCCTCTTCGGAATTGGCACAATCACGACTGGGATCATACCTAACTTGAAGAGGAGACCGAGATTACTTTTGCCATTATTGTGGTCAAGTGTATTTTTGTCAATCAACAGCGGGCGAATAATGCAACTACTTCTCGAGAGAAAGCCAGTGAGCTTCACAGACGAAGAGATGGAGATTTACGAGTCATCTTTCTACAAGTTCTTCACTCCCAACCAATTTTTGAAGCTTCTGGCATGCAGCGAGCGGGTGATTGTACCGGAAAACACAGTGATAAAGTCAGAGGACAAAGCTAGCGAATTCATGCACTTTTTGGCGTCGGGGACATGCAGGTTGACAAGTTGCAACAACAGGATCGGCGTTTTGAAGAAGGGCCAATTTGCCTCGATCCCGAAGCAACTGACTAGACCAAAGAAAAAAAAAAGAGACCAAACAACAGCAACGGCAGAGAGCGCCAATGAGTTCGAGAGTGAAGATCAGCTCACCACCATCACGACAACTTCCGAGTGTGACGTAATCCGGTGGAACATTTTTGAGCTCCAAAAGCTCCTCGACAAAGACCCGACTCTTGAGACCAACATGTATAAACTGCTTCACGAGCGTCTGGTGAACAAAATTTTGAACCGAGACAAGCGCTTCGCTCTCCGCCGCTACTTTGGAATGGTGAAGGTGGTACTGGACGAGTCCGCACATAAAAACACTCCCCTTTCATCCGAGTCGAAGCGAGCTTTACAGATGTTCATGCGTGAGCATTTCATCAGTCCCGAGGAACATCAGGCTGCCATTTTGAACTGCGGTTGGACCATTAAGGGTTTTGAGGACGGTGTAAGGGAGGTGTCTGGTGGGTACGGCCACGATTCCCACCGTGCACGGTCTGCCCTCGAGAGGCTCCTGGAAAAAACAAGCCACATACAACCCGCGGCGGCACACGGGACTTCCACCGCCTCCCTGTCTCTCCCTGCCATACCTCCACCCCCGAAAGCGTCCAAGGTCATCATCAGTCGGCCCAAGCTCACCCCCGTGACCAAGCCATTTCTCGTAGGCTCTGGATCCAGCAGTCAGGCATCGTCATCGTCATCGTCATCGTCATCGTCATCGTCATTGTCATTGTCATCGTCATCGTCATCGTCATCGTCATCGTCATCGTCATCGTCATC
>Ga0115556_1000731_pt1 | contig 22238 bp, 11 predicted proteins | sample COGITO_mtgs_1104_5_FD_87282 | JGI IMG/M metagenome (GOLD analysis project Ga0115556, IMG submission 87282) | Pelagic marine microbial communities from North Sea - COGITO_mtgs_110414 | ecosystem: Environmental > Aquatic > Marine > Epipelagic | place: Germany:Helgoland, sampling site Kabeltonne... | reverse complement strand
TCGCTTCCACTTTCGCTTCCACATTCATGGTTGTCAGCTCGTTCTACTTTCTTCAAATTTGTCATTTCGACATTCCGTTCCCGCTCCATCTTTGCCTTCTTGTTCATTGCATCAAGTTTTTCTGTCCCCAAACGATTTGAGAATTTACCCTTGAGTTTCTTGCTGAGCATCTTCATGCTTTGTTGCCTCTCCCCAACTAAATTGACGCCTTCAATCATTTTCATTATCCATTTGAGGTTATCTCCCTTAGCTTCGTCCGCAAGAAACTTTTTGGCGACTTCACCGTGCTTTTTCTTCTTCTGCAATCCTCCTAGCGCTTTTCGGAAACTGGGTTCCTTTTCGACTTCATGAGCTGAATCTGTGCTTTTTGCATCCCCCATCTCAAGGTCGCCATTCTTGTCGCCATTTGTTGAGTTTATGATCTCCTTGGTATCACGGGTCTCAGGGCCCTTGTTCCTTGCAAGATCTTTCCCTTCGAACTCGATTATTCTCTCCACGATGACTTCCAAGCTTTCTAGCCATAGTTTGACCTGGGAAGATAGCAAGTGTTGAAGTGATTAGTGAGACCGACAGAAAGAGGGCGAATGATAATATCGGTCGGCGCTTGTACTTCATGCTTCTTCTCTGCCGTACCTCTGGTCCTTCGGTCATTTTTGTGAGCTTTTCTTCCAACGTAGTCCGCCTTTTTATGCTCTTCACGACCGATCTGTGCGTCGCGCAGTCCTCCTCTCTGACCCCTGCATTTCTGAGCCGCAATTTAACAAACCCAATGGCAGTATCAGCGTCGTCAAGATTTTTGTACACTTTCTCCACGCTCTCATCCTTGATTTTCAATTCATCTTTCACTGCGACCTTGACGCGAGAAACGATCAGTGAGCCCTCATTGGCCATTTGGGTTTGGAAGTCTTGGTCGGTCACGTCCATGCGGTCTATCGTCTCAACGTGAAGCGCCCAATTTTTAAGTGCCGCGCGTAATGGTTTCCCAATCTTTGACTTGCCCTTCATGAATCTAGTGCTCTTAGCCCAATTAGCGCTTCCGCTGGAGCTGGCATCATTTGATTTCCTTATCTCAAGCGCGAAAACAGCGAGGAAGGAGAAGGCAAAGAGAAAATTCAACAAGGCGAAAATAACACCAACAGCGTACACTGTTTGAGACTGGTAGGATCCTATCATAGCCAATACATTCCCCGCAATCGTGATCGTGATGCTCAGCGCTTCCGCCGCGCTGAATAAATTTAGATTTTTTATGATTCTCGAGGGCTCTTTCACCATCGGGCGTGAATAAAGAAACAACAGCAAGAATCCGAAATTAATGCAAAGCACGCTCCAGCCCTGGATGCGCTGTTCCAATACCTCGTCGATTTCGATTCCGTTGATAGTCCATGACTCGGTAAGAAGACGAGAATAGGGGAATGCGCTCGCCGTGATGAGCGCAGCTTTTCGCAGCATTTGGACTGCCTCAAACCAACACATGGAAGGAATATACCACTCGAAGAGGGCCGTGTAAGGACTCGCAGCATTGAGTTTGTTTTCTCTTTTCGCCTTTCGCAACGTAAAAATGATGTACAGGGGAAAGCCCCAGCCTATGAATATTCCGACTAAGAATGCGTGGATATCGATATAATCTAGCGATGATATCCAATCAGAAAAATTGTTACTCTCGAACTGACACGGAGTAGATGTGTCACTCCTCAAATAATACTTCCTGCTCGCTGAATCATCTCGCACGCAGTCGTACATGCTCGCAGCTGATTGCAGCACGGGGGTGTACCACAACATTAACAAAAATACCCCCAGCTGCTGGAGCTTTTTCTCTTCACTACTATTGATGGGGAGGTTCCTCCACTTCTCAAAGATGAAGAGAAAGAAAGCAATGGGAACATAAATAAAAAGAAGAAAATTCCACCGAGTGTTCCACCATTCAGGCGTAATGCACGTCATGTCACTAAGAGGCAGTCGGAAGGGAAGGCTGTAGAAGGCTAGGGAAGGCCAGTCGATATTCACATGCGTTGTGAGCTCAGATGTTTGGAAAAAGGTGCTCAGAACCTTTACCTGCACCATCTTTTGTCTTTCTTGTGCGACTTCCTCGACGTATAGACCGGTCAAAACTACAACCAGAAGACTTCCAAAGATCATAATAAACGATCCCGACACATCGCACTTTTCGCATCCCGTTTCAGTTAGGAATTCACCTTTTTTACAGCTGATAGACTTGCAACTATCCCTCCCAGCATCCTCCTCGAGATAGTCGACAATCTGAGTGTTGCAATCGTTGCAACTGTAATTTCGAGCTCCGATGACCATACTTGCTTTTCCTGGCTCGCAAATATTGCAAGGTTCACCGTCCTGGATCTCTTTGTATCGACCCGCTACACAGAACTCGCATTCAGTGGCTGCGGTACTCTGAGAGTACCGTCCAGTTGGGCAAAATTTGCAGTCCATTTCGTCGTCGTGGTCCATAAGTATATGTGACGTCTTGTCGAGCTGAAACCTGCCCGCAGGACAAGGCTTGCAAATATCCCCCCTCTCATCATTGTAATATCCAGTACCGCAGATTTGGCACTGTGGATTGATGGGAGCACGGTCCGGATCTAAATACTCTTTGGGCTCGCTCCCTATCAAACATCGATTGCAATTAGCCGCCCCTTCAGGGGAATAAGAGCCAAAGGGACATTTCTTGCACTCTGACTGTCCGAATCCATCGGTGTAATTGTTTTTTGCGCATGCCATGCACTCGCCAGCACCAGACCGATAGTTGAAGCGTCCAGGAGGGCATTGCATGCAGTACTGGCTTGCACGAGGGGCGTACCAACCAGGTCCGCAGTCTTGGCAGGAGGTTGCGCCTTCGCCTTGGGCGGTTTCTTTCCCAGCTGGACAAGCAGTGCAGGAGCTAGCTCGGGGGGTAGCGGAGAAGGTGCCAATGGGGCAAAATGATTTCGGAGCGTTATCCCCTCTTTCGCGCTCGCCAAAGCAACTCACTTTATCGACGTCAAGTTGCTCCCTGTGGCCAGGACAGTACGTGCCCGGCTCGCGGCATTCGCAGCATATAATTACGCCAGTAAAAGGGCGCTCATTGTCGCAGTACCAACCAGGAGGGCAGGGATTTCCCATTTTTCCAGTCCAATCATCCCTGTCGTAAGGGCATTCATTCAAGATAGACGTTCGCCTGGAATCGAAGGCCGTGCTTGGAATGGGAAGAAGGATGAAAATAATGAAGAGGGGCAGCAGATCTTGAAGAAACATCGCTTCAAGTGTGTGTGGGAGGAAGTCGATTTCGCCCAAAAGTGAGGCTCTCTTGCAGTTCAGATAGTATATCGTGTGTGTGGGAGAAGTCGATTTCGCCAAAAAGCGTTTGCTTAGATAGTATAACAACTTCACAAAAATCTCATTGGTTCTTTTTGCCAACTCCAAAAGAACTACATGAATTATCTGAATCTGTGCATTTTTGTATCCAGTCACCTCCCAAGACAAGACATTTCTATTACAGCGACACGATGAATTTTCTCATTCAAACTCTTTCCTTTCTGTTGTCAATTGCTTCTTCCTTTGAGTTGCCTGACCCCCTTTGGCTGCGTTACGACTCTCTCGTCCCTAATCCGGGAGACTATGCACAGATTAAAGATGTACAGGTCCTCGTTGACGCTAAGACGTGCGCCGAGGACCACAACCTCAAAGTTCTGGATTCTATTTCACATGAGCTATCGTTCGGCCTGCAGAATTTGCTTGGTCGTGATATTCCTGCGACGAGTATATGCGACTCTCCCTCTCCCGAGGAATTGCTTAGCTCTGGGAGTGTTTTTGGGTCTGAGGACGTGACCTTTAAGATCTACATCAACTCGACTTACCTCTCCCAAAATGGTCCTGAAGGCTACACTATCAAGCCCACGGTCATGATGGCTGCAACTCCCTCCGGTGCTCTCTACGGTGCTTTTAAACTCCTATCGTTCGTTCAGCGCCACATACCAATTCCAGAACAGTACTCATCCCAGCCTGCCATGGCTCAGCGATCTTGGAATCTCTGGGATATTATGGATGGTAGAGTGGAACGAGGCATGTCCGGGTTTTCGCTATTATGGCCCTACGCGCTCTACCCAGACGGAGATCCGCCTCCTAGAAACCAGCTCTACGTGGCTTCTCTTTGTGATTCTTCCGACCCTTACCAGCAGTGGGAGGGCGACACTTTTTCCACCTTTTTACCTTCTGCAGTAAAAAATGTTGGAGCTCAGCAGTGCATCGATACGATGTCTTGCGACCCTGTTACTGTGAGTGGTTGTGACGATGAAAGTCGGGCCGCTCAGTTTGTCTACAACAAGGAGAATATGACTATCGCGAGCGGTTCGACTGGCTCCAACCACCCTGACGCCTGTGGCAGAGGTAATGGGCTTTGCTTGGACTTAAACCGTGGTAATGGTCCTGACATCGATATTTACAATTGTCATAATACGAGCAACGATGATTTCACTCACCAATTGTTCTTATACGATGAAGATACAAAGCAAATAAAGTTCAAAGAGGCAGACGACTCTCACGAGCCCCGGTGTTTGACCTTATTACCTTCTTACCCTTTGCCTGACGCTTCCGACAATACACATGATAACGATCCTTGGGATCCTACGTCACCCAGCTTCTACAAAAAGCGCATTGTTGAGATGCTTCGGTTACTAAAATCCTCCGGCATTAACACCTTAGTTATCAACAATGTGAACGCATGCGGCGATGTGGCGAATCGCGCCCTTGCAGAGACTAAGATGTGGACTGAAAATCTGGGACCTTTGTTTGACGCGTGGGCAATACAGCCAATGCTGTCCGTCTGCTTTGATGGTCCCAATGAGATCGATCAAATCAGCTCGGATCCGCGGGACCCTGCAAGTACCGAGTGGTGGGTTAACAAGTTCAACGAGATTTACGAGAGATACCCGAGGTTCGCGGGAGTGCTTGTGAAGGCAGACAGCGAGGGGAATGTGGGCCCGATGACTTTCAACTGTACTGAAGCTGACGGAGCAAATTTACTCGCTCGAGCGATTGCCCCTCACGGTGGCAAGGTTCTATGGAGAGGATTCGTTTATGGATCCGATATCCACGTAGAAGATGAGAAGAAGAGCCGCGACCTGGCGCGTCAAGCCTACGACACCTTCATGCCTTTGGACGGCAAGTTTGATGATAACGTAGTCATCCAGATTAAAAATGGCCCGATGGACTTCCAGATTCGTGAGCCACCTCATCCACTGCTAGGTGGGCTTCCTAAGAGCAACATCATGATGGAGGTCTCGGCGGCGCAGCAATATACAGGCTGCGAGATCCATGCCGTGCAATTCACCACTCAGTGGTCTCATTACTTGGAATGGGATACCATGTGGGACATGGACAGTAATAGTACTACGATGCGGAGTCTGCTCACGGGAGTCGATCACGGCGGTGTGAGTGAGTGGGGTGGTGGACTTGCTTGCGTTAGCAACCTCGGAAATTACAACAATTACACCGGTCATGTATTAAGCGGAGCGAATCTTTTCGCCTGCGGGAGGCTAGGATGGGACCCTTCCATGAATCCTGCTGAAATAGACCGCGAGTGGGCTGAGATGACTTTCACGATGAATAAGAAAGTGGTGGATACGGTTGTGGATATTGTCCAAAGAACTTGGGAGGTATTTGAGGGATACAGCTCACCGATGGGAATCGGCTTTATGGCTGGCCAGAGTAATCCCAACGGATGTGCACCTAAAACAGATGGCCCTGGTATTGGCCCCGGCGGGATGGAATGCCCTATCGATCGAGACCACGGTGATCATTATTGGATGAACCCTTGTGAGGACTACGACTTTCAAAATTCGAGTTCACACGGTCTGGGTTGTGACAGAACGTCCATAGGAGTTGGCTCACAGATGATCGAGGTTTACTCTCCTGGCGTTCAAGCGCTGCTAGACGATATTTCTACGATCCCCGAGGAGCTCACATTGTTCTTTCACAACTTGGCTTGGACAGATTTGGTGTCGCCCTACGAATACTATGCACAAAACGACACAAAAGTAACGCTATTTGAGAGAATTAGAGATCGACACGAGGGTGCCCTCAAAGAGTTGAAGGGCATAGCTGAGGCTTGGGGAAAGCTCGAGGACGAATTCGAATCAAAAGACAAACGGTTTGAGGGAGTGCGGGCAAGATTTCAGCAGCAGGTGAATGATGCATTCATCATGCGCGACCAGATAATGGACTTTTATAGTTTCATCAGCTCGAATAACATAATGTAATGCTAATTTTTGTCTAAGAACGCATGTCGCTCTACTATTCTCTACCAAATAAATTAAGTCACCTCCTGAGTACTCAGCGCGCAATCCAATCATTACTCAGCGCGCCCTTGAAAAGTTCAATGGCATACTCCTGCAAAAAATTTGCCGGTAATTCAACGACAACAACATCGTCTTCTTGGACTGTAATTCTGTAGTTGTCTATGTCTTCCGGGTCCTCGATACCACTGTCCACAACGATTCTCGTTGGTGGAAAATAATCACCAAGATCATCCCAAACCTCCTGGAGGGTTAACATCAGCACATCGTTCAATTTCCTAATGACAAGAAATTCCCCGATTCTATCGCCAGAATTCGAAAAATGCACATCCGAGAGGATTGCTGTGGTTAATCGCTGATTGTAGTCTACGTTGTGCGAGGACGTGCCTAATGTGCTCAGCGTTTTTCTCATGTCATCCATCGCGTCTTTGTGATCTACTTTCATTTTCTTTGTTAACTTCCTTTGTCTTCGCCGCAAAAGCAAATCCTTGCTGCTCTTGTCATTATCACTATTATCTTCTCCTCCACTAACATCAATGCCGAAACTCTTCTTCAAAACCGTGCGAAAAAATTTTAAGGCTCCCAGAGGTGAAGGGCGAACAGAGGGTAGGCGGTGCGAATTCAACGTTAATGTTGGGGATGTTGAGTTCAAGTTCCCATTGTCAAAGTTCCCATTGTCAGAGTTCCCATTGTCAGAGTTCCATTTGTCCTCACTAGCTGTTCCGCTGGAAAATGTGTAAAAGGAGAGCTTCGTATCAGCTGAAGCGAGATGAGTGCGTGAAGATGAAAGAGAAAGGAAACGAGTCAGTACTGCGACAGCATTCGTGTTCGTGCTGATCACATCTGGGACGTTCAGCGAATGAAATTTGTCCGGGTGTATTTGAGCAATGATTCGGCGAGCAAGCAGCTTTGCCTTCATTTGCGTTTGCGTCGGAGGTATAGACGAGGAGAAAAATGACAAGCGGTGACTTCGGTTTCTCAGCACAGCGGGTTGAGCACGAAAAGAAAACATTCCAGAGAACGAAAGGCCAAAGCCGGTTGCCTTAGGCGATGCGCCCCTGTTTAATCAATTATTTTGGCTAAATTGGAGGTCATTCTTTGCATTTTGAGGTGCGTGCGGCCCCCCCCCCGGATTTCTTGTTCTTTCATTGTATAGATGGGCAGGCTTCATTTTTATTTCAGTTCATTCATTGTCTGTATTCATTGCCGATAACTTTATCGATGTTTTCATTGTTGATGTTGTCCGCAATCTTCCTTATCTTGACACTCCACGTTGATGCTTTCGCACCGACAACTGTCCAATACAACCGCTGTCAAGGGCTCTATGCGAATGGCAGTAGTGAATCAACCGCATCCTCTTGGATAAAGCCGTCGGCCCCAATCCCTACGATTACACCCTCCTTGCTCACCACACTATCTTCCCCATCATCATGGAAGAAATGTATCAGCCTGATAGGATCCACTGGCTCTATCGGCACGCAAACGCTCGACATCGTCCTGGAACGGCCGGACAATTTTGAGATAGTGTCTCTCGCAGCTGGCACCAACGTGGATCTCATGGTATCCCAAATAAAGCAATTCTCGCCAACTCTTGCTTGCATGTCTACCCCTGAGGCGGCTTCTGCAGTCCGTTCTTCCCTCCCCCCTGGCTGCAAAACAGAGGTCGTGCATGGCGCCGACGGTCTTGTTGCATGCGCGACTCTCCCGAGTTGCGACATAGTCGTGACAGGAATCGTGGGATCCGCCGGTTTGCTCCCCACAATTGCCGCCATCAAGGCCAAAAAAGACATCGCCCTTGCCAACAAAGAAACGCTGATCTCCGGCGGCCCGGTGATTAACCCTCTGGTCGCCGAGCATAAGATTAATATGGTTCCTGCTGATAGTGAGCACAGCGCCATATTTCAGTCCCTCCAAGGGGTTCCAGATGGTGGTATTCGTCGTGTTATTTTGACAGCCAGTGGGGGCGCTTTCCGTGATTTCTCGAAAGATGAGCTCTTCGATTTGTGCGAGAATGACCCTGCATTCGTGAAGAAGAAGGCGACAACGCACCCAAATTGGGACATGGGAGCTAAGATCACCCTCGACAGCGCGACCATGATGAACAAGGGTTTGGAGGTGATCGAAGCGCACTATTTGTTCGGTGCAGCCTACGACGATATCGACGTGGTGATTCACCCCCAGTCCATCGTACACTCCATGATTGAGACAAAGGATACAAGCTGTATTGCGCAGCTTGGTTGGGCGGATATGCGCCTTCCGTTGGTCTACTCTTTGAGCTGGCCCCACCGAGTTGAGATGAAGTACGAACCTCTCGACTTGGCAAAAATCGGCTCTTTGACCTTCAAGGAGCCTGACCGGACCAAGTACCCTTGCATCGATCTTGCTTACTCGGCAGGCCGCGCTGGTGGGACGATGACGGCTGTCTTAAATGCTGCAAATGAGGCTGCGAACGAGGCCTTCAGATCTCCGTCAATGAATATTGGATTTTTGGACATTCCTGCCGTAATCGAGCGCACCATGGAGAAGCACAAGGAAGAGTTCATAAGCAGTGATGAAGTTACGCTGGATGACATACTGGCTTTTGACAGTTGGGCGAGGCGAAACGTTAAGCAGGAAATTGAGTTATTAGGAAAGAAAGAGTTGAAAGTGTAGTGAAAGTGCAGTTATCTTGTTTGACAATGACTCTTGTTGTGATTTGTGACCTAAGAACGGCGCAAAAAAAGTGTTCTATCGCTTCAACTACTCTGGGCTCAACGTTATTAAAATTTATTACTCAATACTCTGTTCCTCCGACTTCCTGTTTGCAAGTTGTCGGTCCCCCTCGTCCCCTTGGGGGTCAGCGGCCGTCTCGGCACTTCCTCTGACATCGAGGAGGCCGCTGACACCAGACTCCTTTTCAGCATTGTTGGTGTAGGCTTCAACTTCTCTCGCTGATGTGGCTCCTGCTGTAGCCTAGTCATACCAATGCTTGTCACAGCCCTGTCTCTGTTCATGGGGCTTTTTTGTTCTTTCTGCATAAGGTTCCTCGTCCCGCTTCCTTTGGGACTCACTTTGGGGTTCATTGTCACCGCCCTGCCCCTGTTTATGGGGCTATTTCCTTTGTTCATCGCCTCGCTTACATTCGGGACTATACCCGGATAATCTATGGCAAACCCTCGCTCGCTGATACCTCCACGGCGTTTCCTGGCTGCCGACACGTTTTCTGACACCTCGTTCTCGGCCAAATTCTCTTCTCCTCCCTCCGTCTCTGTCGTCTCAATCTCTCCCTCGTTGAGTTTGATATTTGCGTTTTTCGCCTTTTCAGAACCTGGCAAGTCCGCTTTCAATAAAATCTTGCTCTCTCTGGCACTCAACTCGATTCCCTTCTTCCTGAGTTCTTCCTGAATCTGACCAATGTCCATATTAACTCTCAGCGCGCTACTCCTTCGTCTCGCCAGGGCGTCATGCTGACTCGTCTGGTCCGCTTCGTTTTCTTCCTCATGAAATTCCCAGCCGAGAAAGTCCTCGGCCACTATTCTTCTCAATTTTAAGTTACCTTCTCCCTCACTCAAGGCTTTCTCACTGAGGCTGAGCATCTCCTCTTTCGCTTTCTCTTTCTCTTCCACGTCTGTCCCAAAACTCACAACGGAATTCTTGGTTGCTCTCTTAGGGGTGGAGAACCTCAATTCGTAAACCCCTTTCTTGGGCAGATCTTTGATCCAGGTGACAGGCAAGCTGAACCCAAACCCATTGTACCTTTCATCAAACAGACATTTGCCGTTTTCTCCCACAGCCATCTTGATCAGGATCTCGGCAAGCAAATGGGTGTCGTGCTGACTCAAATCTAACTTATAGAAGCCGTCAGGTCGGAAGGGGTTGAAGAGATTGAGCGGTCCTAATCGGTGCATAACAGCTTGGCGCTCTATTTTGGTGAGCTCATCCAGACACAGAAACATACATTCTTCGTCAACCAGGCGACAGAAGAAAATAATGAACACCTCCACGCGCTCCATGCTTTTCGTAAACATCTTCAATAGCTTCGAGATTTGCTCGGAAGAGAGAAAGAAGTTGGCACTCCTTCTCCTCAGAGTAATGATACGGTCTTGTTGCTTCACCTTCTTGATAATGGACTCCCAGAGAGTGAAGAATTCGTCGAACTCAATCTCGCCGCTCCCATCGTCGTCCATGGACTGAAATAGCTCTTCCACCTCCTCAGTGCTCATAAGTTGACCCAAGGACTTTAAAATTAACGACAGTTCGTCCACTCCAATGGTTCCGCCACCATCTTTGTCGAACATTTCGAATATGTCCTTCAACTGCGAGTAAATGGGAAAAGGAGTGGGATAAGGAGTAAGAAAATATACGAGAAAAAGAGTGCGGGGACGTAAGAATATTTGGGATGTCACTTTTAAACTCACCTCCTCCTCCTGGATGGTGTCGGAGAACTCCAAATTGACAAATTCCTTCACAAACACATCAAAGTCCTCGTCGGTTAGCTCAGTCGCCTCGCTCTCTGGCCTTACAGTGGAGACGTAGTCGAATTCAAATGTCCCACGGCTGGGAATTTTCCAAAGGTGGTCGTACGTGAAAGGCACACCGTCGTAGCTCTCATTCCGGAAGTTTTCCCAGTTCCCTTTCTGAGTCAAATCCAATTTGCCCTCCAGCCGCCTTGCAAGCCTCTCCACTGTGTTCACCTCGCAAATTTTGGTCGCCACCATGCGCTCATACTCGATGCTCAAATTCAATCTATAGTGACCAGTTGGGTTGCTAGGGTTAAAATAATAAAACTGTCCAAGCCTCTTCTCGACCTGCTTTCGCTCGAGCTGATTGAGCTTACTCAGCAATTTTTCCGCATTTTCGGCATCTGAGACTTGCGTGAAGAGCCGAGTAGCAACAACAACCTTACTGTCACTCGACTCAAATTCATCGATGACTTCCCCCACCTGCTCACTGTTAAAAGCGAACGTTTCACTGAGAGATTTCACAATGTTGCTCGCGTTGCGCTCGTCGTGCTTGCCGGAGCGCTTCAGCTGTTCTTTGAGAATGCTGAACTGGTTGGCGTTCATTTCGCTATTTTCTATCGGCCTGTTGGACACAAAAGCCAACTCCAAAATGCCTTCCTCGGGGCAACTCCAGGCCATGGGATCGTCTTCCGGGAAATCAAAAAATACACCATTAAGCTTCTCTCCCCTCCAGCACTCGCCTCCTTGAGTGTAAGCGAGCTCTTGCAACGACTTGGCAATCATTCGGTCGTAAGGAATTGACAGATCCAGTGTGTAGAAGCCGTTAGGCTCGTTGATGTCGAATGGAATGGGTCCATCATCTGGAACCTCAAAATTACACTTTTCCAGGCTGATCTCTCTCATGTTCCCTTCGTTGGCGATCATTTTCAATAGCGCCTTGCCTCCTGTTGGCCCGACTGGATTTCCGTCCATGGTGAGCTTCTTGAGAATCTTGTTCTGCTTCAGACTATCAGCAATGCAGATACTCCCTCTCTCCTTGATCTTATTGTAAGATATGTCAAGAGTGTGCAAGTACTCGCTACTGCTGACGAACTTACAAACGGCAAAGATTGCTACGTCGAGCCCAAAATGATTCCAAGATAAGTTTAGCTTGGTAAGGCTTTGGTTCTCTTGAAGTGACTTGGCGATCTTAATGGAATCCTCGCCACGGAACTGGTTCCAGCTTAGGTCCACATCCGTCAGTGAGAGGCTTGCTGCACCGACACTCAACAGACTACCAATTGACGACCCACATTTAGCCAAATTATTGCGGTCGAGCTGTAGAGTCGTGAGCGTCCCGCAGTCGGTCATGGACTGCGCTAGCAGTCCCATGTTCTTGTCTCCTAACTTGCAGCCGCTCAGTTTCAGCTCCATCAGCTTGACAGGCTCAGGCTGCGTGAAGATCCTTGACAGAGCAACAGTGGCGCTCCACTTAATCGAGTTGTGGCTGACATCGAGCACCCGGAGCATCTGGTGCCTTCCCACAGCACTAAGCAACACTGCCATCCCTCGGTTGTGTATTGAGTTTTCCGCGACCTCGAGGGAATTGACCTTGAGCGGGCACTGAGATAGGAATGCTCCGAGAGCGACCGTCGCCTTATCTCCGATACCATACCGCGTGAGTTTCATCTCCACAAGCCCAGAGGCATTCTGGCGAATGTGGTCGAAGATTGGAAGCGGCGCAGTACACTCACTTTCGCACGTTCTGAGGTACACCGTCCTTGCAGAGCCGGGTCGACAAGATATTCTCGGCTTATGGAGGGACTCATAAACGGAGTAGAGGTGGTAAGAGTGATAATGGTCTGTCTGGTCTTCGGTTGTGTCGTCCTCAGGCTCGCTCTCTGAGTCATCGTTGAGAAGCTGCTGAGCAGTATCGTAAGAACGCATGTCTGTAAACGCCTTCAGCCTATTCTGCTGCTCAACTCCGAGCCCATTCCTCATGCTTACTCTCCTCATAAACCTGCTGCTCTCGAAGGCTGAGCCTCGCCGACCCTTCGTCTTTGCCCTCATCGCATTGGGAATTCCGTTCCGGTGATAGCTGGACAACTTGCGACGCATGGAGAGTGCATGGGCCGCTCGGAACTGCTTGTTAGAGGGACCCTTCTTTCCCCGCCCATGCATAGTGTTTTGAAGGTCAAGCAAGATCCTTTCGGGGGTAAGTGCAAGGAATTCCTCCTCTTCCAAATCTGTTTGTGTCTTGACCTTGTTTTCAGTCGTGTCATTCGCGTTTGTACCTGCGATTGAAAACGATTTCAGAGCCTTCCCATCGTCTTCCTCCCCAGAAGATTCTTCTGAAGAGTCTGATTCGTCGCTGCTACCACTCTCACTTTCACTGCTAATCCTCCACTCCTCTCTCATCTTCTCACACACGTCAACCATCCTCTCGTACTCCTCCCTCCACTTCTCCACATCCACGATCCTCCTAGTCTTACCCTCATTTTCTCCCTCTCCCATCCCCATCATCCCAAAACCCCCTCCCATGTTCTCTTCCTCCCCTAAGAGCTCTTCGATGAGGCCCAATCCCCCTCCGGCATCTCCCGCACCACCCAAATGGGACATGCCCAAAATTATATCCTCCCACCCTTCACCAATTGGCGAAGAATGCGCCAAAAACGACGACTTTTTGCTTGCCATCGTCTTAGCGAGAGCAGTCTTGCTTCCTTTCCTGTGGGACATAACAGAAGATTGGGGTGAGGTTGAGGTTCCAGCGGTTGCAAATGCCCCACCTGATAGAAAGCCCCCTGTCTGAATCGCAGTGAGCGCCCCTCCGACGTCATCAGTTTCGAAACCTGAGGAAGAGGGAAGCGAAAAGTTCCACGCCGAGCTCCTGGGAAAGAAATTTTGTTTTTTTTGTTTTTTTTGTTTCAGTCCCTTTTTAGTTCGCCGCTTTTTTGGGTCCGCGATCGGAATCGAGGCGGAAGTAGCAGCAGCACTTCCTTTCGCTTTGGTTGGAGACATGTTAGGAGAGCGGGATGTAGGCGATTTGGGACTCTTGCTTCCCGAGGGGATCAACGCGCCCCCTCGGCCCATCCCAAACGATCAGATGAGATTGTAGAAGAAAATATGGAAGTGAAAGGGGGACAAGCCAAGTGGTGTTGGGCAAAAGAATGGAGAAGTTGGTCAGTTTCGGAAGAAGGGGAAAAGGTATAAGCAGCTAGTTTCTGTTTTAATTCCTGGCGGTGGTAATGATAATCTGAATGATAGAAGGGAAGTTTTCTGCTGATTTCTTTAGAAAACCTATTCGATTTAAGATAGAAAATAGAGAAGATCAAATTGTGGTTTTCCGGAAAAACGGAGTTGCTGAATTGAGAATCCCAGAATAATTTAGAAAACCCGAAAGCCCGATAGCTAGAGTTGCTTCCATTTTTACATTTCTTCTTCCATCCCAACATATCACACGCACCCTCAAAATGGGTGCTGCCGCTTCAATCCCGGATAGAATCTCCCTCGACCAAGCAAAGGCTTTTGCTGAAGCGTCAAACATCGATTTCAATGAGGAACACTTTGTAACAATGAGCAAGGGTGCTGCTGATGGTTGTTGCTCAAAGGAGGCATTTTTAGAAGCCGCAAAATCACTGTCTGCGCCAGCAGTGGTAGAAGTAGGCTCGCAGAAAATGGAGAATGAGCCCTCTCCTGACGGAGTAGTAGACGCAGCTTCTTCAGCTGAATCTTGTCTTCTTTTGAGAGTTGAATGCACCTTACAGGAAATAGAGCAAAAAGTGGAAGAGCTCCAGAATTCCGGACGCACCCCAATTGTGGTAGACCGTTCGAAAGATCATCTGGTTGACACGTTTTACGGCTACAGCGGCTGCCATCTGTTTGATGCTAAATTTGTCTCTCTTGAGCTTGCGAAGAAGAATCTCACCCAAGAAGAGGCTCACAAAAAGCTAAACCAAGCGCTGACAGGTTGTTTGAAAAAGGGCCAACCACTGATTCTTGCCTGCTGTAACTCTGTACCTTCGTTTTCCACTTCGCTGAATAACGAAAGTAAATTTCCAAGCGCTACAGTGTTGAAAAACTCTGGGAAAGGATTTGCTCTCGATACGGAGGCGAAATGGGGTGATGTACTGTTTGGTGATGAAGAGCGGGAAAATCCTCCACACAGTGGGATGGGTTACTGTGATCCCAAATTTTGCGTTGCCTTAACCTCTCATCTTGATCCTGAGGATCTCGAGGAATTCTTTTTTGACGATGGGATGGGCTTTGATGCTTTTCCCAAAGGCGATTTTGCTGTGGTGATCGTGAAGCATGCGGAAGGAACGGAGATGATGGAATGAGAAAAAACAAAATTAGATTGTTGTAATTTGACTATTTTAAGTGTATGTGTTGTTTTCCTTTAAACCCTCAGTTACCTATTGTATTATATTCTTCAAAATAAAGTCCATGAGCTGGGGAAACAGCTGGTTGAGAATCACTGAGGGGAAAATTAAGTGGTGAGGATGGAATATAGCCCTATTTCTGTTCGCGACCCCCATAATAATTTGCTTTGCGGCTTTGTCTGCCGGATCCCATGTAATTTTATCGCTCATCTCCCCCATAGCATACTCGCGAGCACCTTCAGTGTCTGTTGCACCGATATTGGCAATTGTGATGGATATATTGCTGTTCGGATCCATCATCTTTAATTCTGTGCGTAACGCGTCGAAAAATCCATTGAGGGCGTGCTTTGTTGCGCTATAAACTGCCGTTTTAGGAGTACCTGCGTACCCAGCCAGACTGCTCACAACGCCAATCTGGCCGCCTTCAGCTGATAGCTTGAGACTGTCCATAGCGAATGTCGTTAGCCAAACGTAAGAAAAGAAGTTAGATTCAAATGGGTGGTTTAGCAAAGAACCCATTTCCTTTTGTTCTTGATTTTGTTTTTGTTTTTCCATCGAAATTGCTGAAATTGCAGTTGAATCTGAAGTTTGGTCACTGTTGACCAACCAAAAGCCAACATTCGTTTTTGCAATGTGGTTAAGTATAAGAGCATCTAGTGGTTCATTGTCGAGCGCGTTGAGAGCATTTTCCATGAATTTTCGACAAGTCCACTCGGCTGAGAGATCGGCTGCAAGCACAATGATTTTCGACTTTGTCTCAGGAAACCTTCTCAGAGCTTCTTCCCTCACAGCCTCCAATTTTGTTTTCGTTCGAGAAACTATAACGATGTTGGCGTCCCGCTGCACAAGTTCCATCACAATTGCCTTGCCGATGCCCTGCGATGCGCCGGTTACTATGACGTTTTTTTTCATCCATGCTTTGTGAAGTTGTTGAGGAGGAATGTAAAGAGGAGCAAGGAGCCAGTACAAAAGCAGTGGGACGGCAGCTGCGAAGAAAAAATTGGTGGCGGCCATAATACTTTTATCTCCCCTTTGACAGAGAAATTTCTTTTTTTAAGGGGAGTTTCTCTTCCTGTTGTTCCGCCGTTAGAAGCTGAAAATAGCTAAAATAGTGTGTGGAGTTTTGACCCTAAATCAGCTTCTTGATAATCGGTTTCTAGCCGTTCCGCGTTCCGACGTTTGGTAGTTAGGTGAATTTTCTGTAAATTGAACTTTTAATACTATCTTTTCGCTGATCCGGAAGCAATCGACCATTTCTAAGCCTTCCGGCAGCTAAAAAAACAACCTACTTCTTTTTAGACAGGATTCTGAGCTTGATTCTGAGCTTGATCGCTGACCAGAGCTAACAGCCAGCTCTAACCCTAAGAATGTCCCAAGCCATAGAGCCTAAAGAACCAAAGCCGAAGAATCGAATCCGAAAGAAGGATTTCGATTCGTTCACCCAAGAAGAGAGGGAGAAACATGTGAAGAAAACTGGGCACCAAATTTGGGAACTTGATTTAATTAACATCTTCATCCAGCGTCGTAAGTATGGGCTCCCTGGCACTAATGGCGGGTTCCTTAGCAATATGTGGAAGTGGATGCTACAGGAACACCCTCTCTTGTCGACATTTTGTGCGCACAGAATTCATCCCTTTTCTCGAAAGGAACGAATTGCTGTTCTATGGTGCTCTTTCAGCTGGGCATTCTTGTGGACAGCTGTTTTTGCTTCTCAGGACGCGACATCCCACGCAAATTGTGTAGCAGGGGGCGGAGTCATCGATGGAATCGATTATAGTGAAGAACTGGGTACGGACTGCAATGATGATAGTAACCTTTTGTGGCAGGGCTTTTGTGGAGCACCTGATCGGCGATGCGTAGCAGGAGACCCTCTTTACGACCAAGCTTTTGCTGAATTTGAAATGGGTAGAAAGCCCTCGTGTGGGGCAAAGATCTGTACGTTGCTACCTAAGCAGCGCGATATGGACGTTAACCAATTAAAAGAATTTTGTCATCAGAAATCTGAGATGAACTCGCCAAATGATGCATTCACTTGCTTAGACCCGGAGGACTGCTGCAACACAGAGTACTGCAATTATTATACGCAAGATGATTGGAATGACGGCTGTGGAGGATTCTACTTGAGCACTGTGTGGGTTGCTCTTTTAGTATTCGTTGCGGAATTTTTCTTGAGGTTTTTAGCTGAATGCGCTATTGTCCAAGGCAGTCACAGGTGGATTGAGTGCTGTGCAGAGCTCTTAGGAAGGTGCATTCTCATCTTCTTCGTCTTTCTGTCAATTGGGGGGTACGCGGCTGGAGCAGTAATACTCGCAAGGGCACGTGACATCGAGACGCCTCGAAAATTCGCCAACGATTGGTTTCAGGCAAAGATTTGGGCCTGGGTTATGTGGTTCCCTTATCAGATTCCTGTCTATGCATTAGGGTACAAACGTGATAAGGCTTACTTTGCATACGAGTTTCCTAATCTCGTTGCACTGCCGGACGGGAATGATTATGTTGTACAAACAACGGAGACGTCACAGCAAGAGCAGCAGCAACCTGACAACAGCGGAAATGTAGCACGAGTCGTTCCTTTAGTTGCTGCCCCGCAACCGCAACAGATGCAACAACAACAACAGATGCAAATGCAGGCTCAACAACAACAACAACAGATGCAGATGCAGATGATGCAATCGGGCCAGTCTCCTCAGATAGGAATGCCGCAGATGGGAATGCCACAGATGGCAATGCCACAGTTGGCAATGCCACAGGTGGCAATGCAACAGATGGGTGCGCCACAAATGGGGGTGCCACAAGTTGCAGTAAATATTGGCCAACAATTCGTCGATGCAGCGGTTGTTGGAGGGCTTCATGAACTCGGTGCATAAGTGATGGGTCATAAAAAGAACGAAAAAGCAACCACATTATTGAACTTCTATTACTGTTTCTTTATCTTGAATATGTTTGCTCCCGTAATCAGTAAACAAAGATAGTTGGCGTCATTTGGCATGATTTAGGGCCAAACACTCTGGATTTGCTTGTTGTCGTCCCTCCTTCCTTGTCAAATTGTTGAAAAAAAATCAACTTTAGCTTTACCTCCTTGGAAGTAAGTTCATCCCTAATTTCTTATTTTCAAATAAATCTGTTTTATCGCACATGATACTTGGAGAACTCTCCTGAGATCTTAAACTCCAGATCCCCATGACAACACCACCAGACAATACGGATGAAATCAACTCGGTCGTTAGCACTATTTCTCGGTCCTCCACTCAAACCGGTATTAATCTCAAGGCACTTGTGGCGCTAATCCATCAGCATGTTTCAAGCTCCAAGATTGGTATGAAGGATGCTCACTTGATACAATTTAATAACATCAAGACCCACGGCATCACGTCTGAGGATGATATGGAGCTGCTGAAAGCATTGGAAACCCAGTGTGTACCACAGATTGCTGTCAATAATAGCAGTATGCGTAAATCCCCCAGCCGGATCCAACTTGCCAACTCCAGGCCAAACTCCCAGGCATTAGGTACCCGACTCCGTCCTGTGACCAGAGAGCTGATTGATGAAAGAGGCACCAACCGAGGACATGTGCAGACCACTCCATTTCGACCAGATTATCGTAGCCAGAACGAGCTTTTAAAGACTGTTTATCCCTCAGGCTTTCTGTTCAAAAAAGATAAAAAACAACAGCAGCTGGTCAATTTGGTGGGCAATGAAAAAGACGATTACTGTGACAAAGAAACGAGCGATTATGTGATCAATGAGCGATATAAGAGCGTCGACTTGCTCCACTTAAAAGCTGAGGGTTCTTCTCCAGATAAGTTCGCGATGGATTCATCCGCTGTTGCCGAGAGCAGCGAAGAAGTGAAGATGATGAAAAAAATGATGGAGGACTACAGAAAGCAAGTGGAGGAGAATGCCAAGAGCGGGGGGTTGAGGACAAACATTGTCAAGGTTCCCATCCGGCCGCAGAGCTTTGACGCAACTTTTCCTCAGAGCACAGCTTCCACGTATAATATTGGGCAAAAAGATGAGCCGTTAGCAAAGTCCATGCCGAGAAAGGTGATGGTAAACGCGAAGGAGAGTTTGAATTGGGATACAAACGCAAAAATGAATACAGGTGCAAAAGTTAGCACCAAGGCTACGGCGGTAAGGAGTCCTCAAAAGTTGTCAGCAACATCAGCAGTCTTGAGTAGTGCTCAGAAACCCCATAATGAAGGCGAGCAACCTCGAGGAGAACAACATCGGTCGAGAAACAGCAGCTTTGGAGGCTTTATGAGCCAGGATGGGTATGAATCTTCCATAAGTACTGGTGTGATGGTGATCGATAGTTCGAGTTACACCACCGAAGAGAACCGCAAGAATTACGAGAAAAGAGATACAGACTCTGGTTCCCAATTTAGTGCGAATGTGAAATTTTCCGAAGAAGAAACACTTTCACCATTCCCGAGCGGAAAAAATCCGGCCTTGGTTGCTCCTTCTTTATTGAGGGATGGGCTCGATGATTTTGATTTGAATAGACCTCGCACTGATAGTAGGTCTAAATCGCTTTCTGCCTTGGATGGTATGAAACCGAGCGGTGAGGACATCATTAAGGTCAGTGAAATGCCTCCTGAACTTCTGAACAGTGATCACTTTCAATCCATTGCAGTTTCAAGCATAGATGCGCCCACACCGCGAGCTCCTCCCACCCCTATCCCCACTCGAACTTCTCCAGTCACTGAGGCTGAACGGGGCCTAGAAAGTAACGATGCTAAAAACAGGCACAATAATGACAACGACAACGACAACGACAACGACAACGACAACGACAACGACAACGACAACGACAACGACAACGACAACGACAACGACAACGACAACGACAACGGTGATCCCCACACAACATGTGTCACTGACGGAAACGGCCAAAGTACGGGGACCACCATTGCACCTCCACAAACACCGACAACATCGTTGCAAAAATATCTCCCGCCAAAGACTCCTGATCCTGATAGCGACCAAATGCTCCTATTTGTATTTGAACCACATCAAACGGCTTTGTTTGCAGACACCAAAAATATTGACACAACGAAAGCAAAGGTGTGCAAGGCAGAACTGGGCACAACATTCAAGATGCTGAATCCTATACTCAAGCGGCTTTTCAATGTTCCTGAAAATTCCACGCTTGCTCCCAACATAAAGTACCTGAATATGCAGCGCGGGAATCAGTGGGAGCAGCTCAATACCGAGCTTGACTGGAGGGATGCTTTTAACATAGCTAAGCTCCAGAGTGATCGAAAAATGTATCTCATGTGCGGCATGCGTGAGTCTGCCAAGAAGAGGGACTATGTGCATTCACTGAAAATGAATTATGCCTGCAAACCTGAGTTTTTTGGAAATCGTTGGGAGGAGCGCAATCGATCCACTGAGGAGTACCACCGCTTAAAGCAGAAAACTTGGAAGGAGGAGCGGGAAAAAACAAGAATGCTCACAAAGAGCATGAGCGAAAAGACATTGCGAACGAAGCTGAGAACGTCGCTGATAGAATCACGCAGTGACAGCGATAAATCTTTGTCGTCATCATCTCTCCTCAAAACAGTTCTGGGAGTTAAACCAACGAGGGCCAGATCCACTCTTCTAACAGATGGGAAGCAGATGGACTTAATGAACAAGCTAGAAAAACAATTGAAGCAAGGCAAGCGCCGGAATGGCAAGAAAACGAGGGAAGGAATGCTAGGGAAGGGGGACTATACCTTCAGTGACGAGCTAATTCGCTTTGATTGGGATCGATTGATGGCAACCGGCCTTGAGTACAAGTAATATGTTTAGCTTAACGATATGTGCTATTTGCGCCTACTAACTACCGCTTTACCTTTTACAATCCATTTACATTCTTATCTCCATGGGTTGTTCAAAACAGAACCCTAAAAATGGAAAATTGCTGCGGCATTCCCTTGTCGTTAGTGCTCATTAATGTTTTTCCCGTGTTCAATATACAACCACTACTAATTAGCGTCTTCACGATGTTGTTGTCGGCTGCATTTATATAGGCAGGATCCAAAATTAATTCATCTTTGTTCTCATCCAGCCAGCTCATATCTTGCACACCTATTGACAACACGCCCAACTCGTCATCCTCTGGATCATCAGACTCCTCCGCCACAAAAACAAAGAGCACCAATTCCCCTTTGTTATCATTGTTCCAACCCTTGCTAAAACCTAGACGAACACTCTCTCCCTGGATGCGCGCTTTGAGAAACACTTTATTGTCTACCCAGCTGTCGCCTTTCGTAAACTTTACCTTGAAGGGCAAATTAGGCTTAAAATTCACCATGTTACTGGTGATTATATCTTTCTTGGTTGGAGCCGAAGGACCCGCTACTGGACCCTTCTTTTGTTCGACGATCTGAGCTCATATTTTGTGTGTGTGTGTGTTGGTCTTTTTGGTATGTAGAATATTTCTTGACAGTATCTCAGAACTATCTCAACTTACCTTCTTGCAGACCACCTTGTGCTCTTTCCAGTCACTTCTCTGGCACTCGACGCCACAATAATATGCACTCTTGCACTTACTGCAACACGACTTGGCCTTGACTTTCTTGCACTTGTCGCATTTTCTCTTGTCCATCCCATACTTGTGAGCGGTCTCCTCAGTCAGGCAGGCATCTTCCAGTGCAGCCCTCATTAACATGGTCCTCTCCGGCACAGATAATCGAAGTCGTTGCGCGGCGATAAAAGCCTTGCAAGTTGTCGCTATAACCTCTCGGGTCTTTTGATTTTTTCCCTTTTCCCCTTCCAAGTGCTCCCCAAGCCCTTGCTGAATTGCCATTGATGCAAGCTCAGCATCTGTGAAAGTCATCTCCTTCATTCGCTGTACCAATGCAGCCGACATCGCTTTTTCATCTTCTGATTGAGACATCGGTGTGCTGATTTACAGCGGGGTGGCCACTTTAAGTAGTGTCTGGGTAGTTGAGTTTTGGACAGTCTTTTCATTTTTTTTAAATTAAACTAATGGCCTAAACCTTGGATGAAACTTCATTAATGCTGTACATCCGCTCGTGATGGCTGAGTTAGACCTATCGTCGTTCCCGCTTCTGCGTATAGATGAGGTTCCAGTTCACAATTCCTCCACCTTGACATCTGCTTTGTCGGAACTGAAGGTGCTCCTTCAGGAAGATGAAAGTGGTCCGATG
>Ga0115556_1000728_pt1 | contig 22273 bp, 16 predicted proteins | sample COGITO_mtgs_1104_5_FD_87282 | JGI IMG/M metagenome (GOLD analysis project Ga0115556, IMG submission 87282) | Pelagic marine microbial communities from North Sea - COGITO_mtgs_110414 | ecosystem: Environmental > Aquatic > Marine > Epipelagic | place: Germany:Helgoland, sampling site Kabeltonne... | reverse complement strand
CGCGTGCATGTTATATATATATATATATATCGTGGAATCTAATAATAAACTCTGTATTCTTTCCGTCTCTCTTTCTTTCTTTCGTGTGTGTTGTGTTTGCGCGCTAAATGTGTGTTTAGGTGAGGTAGGTAAAGGTATTCTCCTTTTTCTCTCGTTTTCCAAGCGAACGAAAAACACAAGAATTTTCAGTTTTCAGAATTTTTCCTCACAAACCAATTGACCAACTGCTTCAAAAATGGCGCAAAATATCATCGCTAGACGCGTCTCGAGCGGATTCGCTTGCACGTCTTATTCGTCGCGTGGATGTAATAATAATAATAAATGTTTATTATTGGCGAGATTCACGACCACCTTTTTTCCATCTAATTCTTCTTCTTCTTCTTCTTCTTTTGAGAGAAGAAGACTTGGGCGGCAACAACAGAACCAATTCGTGGTGGCGGCGAGGAGGGGATTCTTTGACGATGGTGAAAAGACTTCTTCCTCTTCTTCGTCGTCTTCGTCGTCGGTGGACGAGGAGGAAAGAGAAGCTCGGACAGGTGGAAATTTCAAAAGCAGCGCTCATTTCTTCGAGAACGGCGACGGCGCGGAGAGGAGTGCTGGTGCTGGCGAGAAAGGCGGCGAAGAAGGAGAAAAAGAAGGAGAAGGCGAAGGGGATGAGTATTCCGGAGTTCCGTTGCGAAGCACGATATCGCAAATAGACTTACAAAAAATGGAACGATTAATCGATGAAATCGTGGATAATAAAGACAATCGGATGAGCAACAGAGGGAAATTTAGAGCGTTACCGGTGACGAATAAACATCGGAAACAGATCGAAGAGTTGGAGGCGTGCGTGTCGTTATCGGAGGCGGGGAAGAGGGCGAGAATATTGAGAAATCGGGCGAGTAAAGCGGCTTCGGAAGGTGGCCAGGCAGAAGCGGCCGCAGAATTGAACGTGAACCCGACGTTAAGGAAATACGTGTTGTATGGCGTCGTCCCAGAGGCGCATAAAGATTTACTCGGGAGGACGAAGAAGAGGAATACGAAATTCATCGCCGCCGCTTCGAAGAGGATCGAGGAAATGCCGAGCACGGAAGTGAGAAGAAAAGACGAAAACGGGATGGACGTGACCGTGGAAGTACCCGAAGTAGCTTTTTGTGGGCGCTCAAATGTCGGTAAATCGAGTTTGATTAACGCTATTACTTTATCGGCGGCGGCGAGGTCGAGCGATACGCCAGGGAAGACGAAAAGTTTAAACTTTTACGACATCGATTCGCGTTTACGGGTGGTCGATTTACCTGGATACGGCTTTGCTTTTGCCGATGAGAGCATGGTAGAAACCTGGAATCGCTTAATGGACGAGTACTTAACCACGAGACCGAATCTGAAATGCATATTCGTCGTCATCGATTCTCGACACGGACCGAAAAAATCCGATCGCGAGATGCTCTCCTACCTCTCCAAATACGGTAAAGTTCCAGTTCACGTCGTTTTAAACAAAACCGATATGGTTCGAACCGAAGAACTTTGCAAAAGAATGTTCCTGCTCGAACGAGAGTTGAAATTCATCAAACGCTCGAGTAACGTTTTGAAGTTGGCCAGCGCGAGCACAGGGGCTGGGTGCACCGCGCTCTTCTCCGAAGCTTTCCAATACGCGTTGCCCGACGCCGACATCTCTCGACGAAATAAAAGAGAAAAAGCGAGAGACCTTTTAGAAGTGGAGGAAGGATCAGAAGAAGATGAAGGAAATACTACGACGAATAATAAAAGCGGCGGTGGTGGTGGTGGTAAAAAGTTTATGAAACAAGAACGAAGGGAATTCGTTATGGGCGGCGAATGGATTCCCGGAGAAGGTCCCGCGGCGGTCCCTACTTTTACCAAAGATAAGAAGAAGAAAGGAGGCGGTAAAAAAGGAAGCGGAGGTCCAAAAGGTCCTAAAATTCGCTTATAATAGTACGTACACCTGAGAGCAGACTTAGTAGTACACGTTGTTGTGTGTGAAAATTATTTATATTGCGCGTTGTGATTACAATCAAGTATTTTTAGGTGATTTTGTTTTTCTCTCTTCTGTGTTGTCGCGTCATAAAAATTCTGACCATTTTACCGAAGAAGAAGAAACATCTTCTCTCTCTCTCTTTTTAGTTTCATCTCTCCATCGAAAGAGACGCGAAACGCGAGATAGAGAGAGAGAGAGAGAGAGAAGAGAGGTTTGTTTCAATCTCTCAAAATCGCAAAAGAGGACTTAAGAAAAAGAAAAGAGGAAAGAATATGCGGTGTTGCGTTTGCTATTCCGACGAGACCGAGTTGGGGGATTGCGAGGTGATTGAATGCGCGAGTGGACACGTGACGTGCGCGGAATGCTTCAACGAGCACGTGAAAGTGGAAACCGCGAAAGGCGCCGGGTACGTTCGTTTCGTTTTTTTACGATTCATTACGTGTGGAAAACGTTTAGAGGAGAGAGAGAGAGAACGAAAGCGCGTTGTTCTCATCCATCATCAACGGGTGTCTCCTCTTCTCCTTTTTTGTTCGTTCGACTGTCGTTTAAAAAAAAGATCTTTTTCGCGTGCTCACATTTGCAGCCTTCTTCTTCTTCTTCTTCGCTCTTTGCGCGAACTTTTGTATCGTCGCGCATAAACTGACGAGCCTAAAACTCTGCTTTTCCTTCTCTTGCTCTCTTCCTCTCGGAAACGACACATTAGGGAGCGAGAAAAACGAAACGGGAACATCATGTGTCCGATGTTCTCCGAGGCGGTGCCGAAGGAGCAACGGTGCCCGGCGAAAGCGTTTGACGATCGCGACGTTGCTCGGTTCTGCCAGGCGGAAACATTTAACGAATACAATAGGCAAAAATTAGCGCTGAAAGAGAAACAGATCGTAGAGCAAGTGGAGAAAGACTTCGAGGAGCGGTTGGCGAGGGAGAAAAAAAGGGCGATGGAGACGAGTTCGGCGGAGGAGAAGTTACGGTTGGCGAAGGAACACGTGATTGAGAAGGTTTTGACGTTGAGTTGCCCGAGGTGCGAACAAGCGTTCGTAGATTTTGACGGATGTTTTGCCTTAAGATGTGCGAGATGTCAGGCTGGGTTTTGCGCGTATTGTTTGGCGGATTGTGGTAGGGACGCGCACGCGCACATCGGCGGGTGCGAGTTAGGGAAGCAAGTCACAAAGTGGGCGCAGAAGAACAAGTCGACGGTAAACAACAGAGGTCATCCTCCAGGAACGTATGGAAGTCCCGCAGCGTTTGACGAGTCGCAACGACTGAGAAGATTGAGGGATTTGACGTCTTATTTCGAGCTCAAGGAGGAAAAGTTCGTGACGGAAGTGTTGGACGCGTTGGAGAAGGAGTTGAAAGATTTGAACCTTACTAAGAAGGATGTTCAAAAGTCACTCGTTGCGTTAAAGAAAAGCAGAAATAAGCCGCATAAGAAAAAGAACGCCCGCGCGGGTGGCAGAGCACACGGTATGGAGGACGATATCCCTGCGGAACATGGCCATAATCCTTTAGATATTCTAGGTATGATGTTTGGTATCATGGACCACGCACCTGGGCGTCAACGTCAGCGAGAGCAGCAACGGATAGAAGAAGCACGCAGACGGCAAGCACTGGAAGAAGAACGAGTGAAACAAAGGGAAGATAAGCAGAAAAGGCTAGGCAGAATTAACGACGCGTTTGGAGCGATGAAGAAAATTCGCGATTTGGAAGCAAAGTACCAGCGAGATAAAGACGCGGCGATAAAAGCATCCTTGGAAGATTTTCGCGAGAAAGGGCGACATGAACAACCGCAAATGAGGAATAACGACAATAACAAGAACAACGAAAAACCTGGCGAAGCAGTCGTGATTGATTTAGCATCGTCAGGGGAGAAACCGAATCCGAACGCCGGTAAGCTTAGAGCAGAAAGGCGAGCAAAGAGAGAACGCGAAGCGGCGGAAGCGAAGAGAAGGATAGAAGCCGCGACGAAAGACAACGTGATTGATTTGGATCTAATAGAATCGCAACAATCACCATCGCCACCGTCTTTATTCCGAGCGAAACCATCATCCGCAAATAGAAAGCGCGCCGCGTCGCCTGTGAATAACAGAAACAGCGCGAAAAAGAAACGCGTCGCGCAACAAAGTAACGACAGCCAGGAAGCAATCGTATTAGATTGAGGAGGTTGAGGAGGAACAACGACGACAGCGATACCCACCAGAAATCGTGGTATCACACTCGTCGTCATTTTGTAACAACAGCTGCAATTCACATCACATACACACGTATTATTTAAATCGTAGAGCGCTTGCTTTAGTAAAGGTAAAGAATAAATATAAACTTTTTGGCATAACTGCGCGAGAGCAAAAGCGTATCAAACATTTTCAGTCTTGAACTCCCAGGCGTGGTTTAATAGAAACTCTGGGTTCTGCACGCCATCTCTCGTCGCTACACTCTTAGCGATAACCTCCCAACCCGCTAATTCGTCGATAAACTGATACCCAATCGTCGCGTCTACTTCTTGAGCCATGGCTTTGCCTCCCACCGAAGCGTGGATTTTCTTCGAAAAGTGCTTCTTCACTCTCGCTTCAACTTCCCCACCATCCTTTGTCGTCGCGTCTCCGGTCAACGTGATTCCATGTTTCCCCATCATCTTCCATTTCAACTGCCAATACCCGTCCGCGTCCACATCTTTCGTCTCTTCCATCATCGTGTGGTGCGATACTTTCTTCAACCGAAACTGTCCGTAGTCTTTATGCGTCGTCGTCGCCTCAAAGTCCACGTGATCTAACGACACCGAATCGTTCACAATAGTATATTTCCCAACAACGTGCACGTTGTCTATTTCCATCTCTTTTTCTAACGTCGGATTCCATTTTGTTTCTCGATTCAATTTAAACGCCGACGGCGTCGGTTGCACGACCAGCGTCGGACCGTTGTTCAAATTGAACAGTCGTTCCAAATCAAATTTCGCCTTTACCGATAAAATTTCCCTTCTGAACGGTTGCGAATTCAACTCTACTCTCACAGGTAACGCCGACGACGTTTCCAACGTTATCTTCGCGTTCTGTAACTCCGGAAACGTCGCGGAAACCGTCGCTGGTTGTTTAATCAGGTTAAATTTCGCGTCCGTTTTTGAACGATACGTGTTCACCGTGATTTCCTCGTCGATTTTTGTCAATTTGAACCACTCGGTGTCTCTCCCGAGTTGCTTCACGTTGTCTTTAAATTTCTCCATCAGAGGCCTCTTATCCATGTCCGATAATTTCGCGTTTTCTCTTCTCAGTTCGACTAAACCTCTCTGCAGGGATGCTATTTCTCTCGCCTGCGCGCGAATTTGCGTTCGGAGTAAATCCTCCGACGAAGACGTCGATTGTTGGCCTCCTCGCTTCGAAAACATTTTTGATGATGTGATGATTTTCAAGTTTTGTTGTTGTTAATTTGTTGTCGTTGAATAGTCAGCGCTCGTTGTCTCTGGTGGGTGTTGGTGGCGCGCGATCTAATACTACTAACGAAACAGAGACGATAGATTTCTCTCTCTTTCTCTTCCTTTCTCTTCGCTCCTGCTGCTGCTACGTTTGATGATGACGATGATGATGATGATGATGGTGCGGGAACTATCTCTCGCGTAACAACAAAATTTTTGTTTTTTTGAATTTTTTGTGTTTTTCTCTGCAGTGGTCTCTTCTGCTTTCTTCCGATGAAGTTGGTCTTTGAGTCCTTGCGGTTGGGTCAACAGAAAAATACGCGACGATCGCGCGACAAAAAAAACAAAAAAAGAGGCGTCAGGTCGTTGTCGCGTATAGTCGTCGTGTTCTTGTTTAAAGCGAAGAAAAACTCTCGCACGCTTTATTACTCTTTCGCGCGCATCGCTCGAGAAAATGACAGTCTTTCACACGGGAGGAGGATCAGGAGGAGGATCAGGAGGAGGATCCGCAGACGACCCGTATTTGCTCCAATCGTTAAAAGGAGGACACCGAAACAACGCGATAACTTCTCTCGCGTTCGCCCCGCAGAGCAAGCGGTATATTTTTTCCGCGAGCACGGGAGACGGGTCGATTATGTTCTGGCACGTCGGAGGAGAAAGATCAGGAGGAGGAGGACAAGGAGCTTATGCTTTACTAAAGAATAGGAAAAGACCGGTGCGATTTCTCGGGCACGAGAGAGACGTGCTCGCGTTAGCGCACACGGAGAGAGAAGGCGAAGGCGGGAGAGTCGCCAGCGCGGGTTTAGATCGATCTATACGGGTTTGGAAAGCGACCGCGTATGTTTTCGTTCGTTTCTTTCTCTTCTTGTCGTATTTTTTTCTGTTTGTGTTGTTGTTTGTTGACCGGACACGCGAAGAGGCAAATTTATGCTCACAAAACGTCTCTCATCTCTTATTCCTCTTCAAACACAACAGGGAAGGAAAGTCGGTGGTTTTGAGATCGGCACACTCGGGTGCGATTCGTTCGTTGCAATACAGCGATAGCGACCGGCTTTTATTATCCGCCTCGGACGATAAATTGTGCAAACTGTGGGACGCGTCCAACCCGTCGGTTTCGCCAAAGTTTAAACTCTCTTTGAAAGGACATTCCAATTGGATTCGGCAAGCGGTGATTACGAGCGATGGAACGATCGCGTGTTCGGTTTCGGACGATAAAACGTGGCGATTATGGGACGTATGCGCTGGAGGCGTTGAAATTGATCGAAGGAAAGGAGAGGATCACGACGTTTCTTCTTCGACGCCGCGGTGCTTCGCTCTGAGGCCATCGGCTGGAACTTCCATTGCCGTCGGCGACTCTAATGGTGGTTTAAGAGTATACGACACGCGTTCGCGACGCAAAATATTCGAATCTACGATCGATTCGTACGTCTATTCACATCGAGATGCGATAACGGACGTGCAGTGGCACCCGGCTGGAGACTTTCTGGCGACGACCTCCGCGGACGGCTCGACGAAAATTTGGGATTTTCGAGACCAACGCTGCGCGTGGACGCTCAAAGCGCACGAGGGTTCTGTAAATTGCGCGGCGTTTACTGCAGATGGAAGCACATTTGCGTGCGGTGGTAGCGACGGTATCGTCACGCTTTGGAAAAGCGGGTTTAACCGCTCGTTCGAAAACGTCGTGCTCGCGGAAAAACAAACGCACGACAAAAAATACCAAGTAGAAAACGAAGAAGAACGCGAAGAGAACAAAACGTACACGAGAAGGAGACGCCCACCACCACCACCGCCGCCGACGCCTACCACCAAAATCACCACCACCAGACCACCTCCTTTCGATGATGGGACATCTTTCACGACGACGAAGCAAAAAATCCAACCTTCTTCTTCTTTCTCGTCGGCTTCGGAATACGCGGAACTCGCCCAAACCTTACGACGCGCCGTCGGTCAACTCGACGTGTTGACCCAAACCTTAGCGTTAGTCGAAGCGAGAGTCACAATGAGCGAAGATCGCGTTCAGAAGATTGCCAGGAGCGTTTCATCTCTCGCGCAAAACGCGAAAAGGTAATTATTATTTATTAGGTTGCGAGTACTCGCGTACTCTTTCTCCGAGTATTATTATTATTATTATTATTATTCAAATTTATACCAAACAGTAGTTTTCGCTTCCTTTTTGCTCCTCATTCTCTCTTTCTAAGGCACTTTGGGCAGATACATTGGCGGCACACGCTCTCTCTGAGACTCTCTTTTTTCCTTCTTTCCGCCTTCCTCTCTTTAGTTAATTAATTTTCATTATTATTGATACGCACCACCCTCAGAGCGCGTCTCTGTCGTTCTCTTTTCTCCTCTCTCCTCCTGGCATCTAAGAAGAACGGTCGGGAGTGCCCAGTGGCTGGTTGAACAAGGCGCGCTTTCCGCCGTTGCCGCGGGTGCCTTTCTCTTTCGGGACCGCATCAAAGCGTTAGTCCGGGGAAGCAACAAATCTCCCAACGAAGAAGACAACAAAGAGATGAGCTCGAACTCGACCACCAACAGAGACTCCGGTCCCTCCAACTCTGGAATATCGAAGAAGTCGAAGAACGCGTTAGACGGCATCAAAGGAAAACTCCCCGAGGACCGCCGGATGAATTTAACCGAGGACTCCTTGCGCTCCCGAGGATCCCACCGACGAACAAACTCGCGAGAAATCGAGAACCTCTCCTACGACATCGACTTGGACGATAAAATTTTAGACGCTTCACACGCGCTGTTAGCGATCAATATCGGCGGGGGGAGTCGAAGAGGCTCGGGAGGAGAGTTGAATTCTATGCTCCAAAACCAACCACAGACGAGCACGGCGGGAAGCGCGGTCGGGAGCGCGGCGACGCCGAGCACGTCAGATACGGAAGCAGACGTGGTGACGAGCACGAAGAAGAAAAACAAACAACAACAACAAGTGGACAGGACGGTGAAGATAAAAGCGATGGTGTTTAGTGGCGGATTCTTAGTCGATCGGGGCACCGGGAAAGAGTATTTAGGCGGCGAGACGAGGATCGTGTCCTTGATGCGAAACGCGACGTTCGAGGAAATGAAGACGAAGATTGTCGAAGAAGAAGAGCCGACGAAGAGGAACAACGTGCAGATTTTGTATCCGGATGGCGATCACGTCATATCGGTGAAGAACGACGACGACGTGGAGACGATGATGGAGGAATGGGAGACGGTACACGCGGTTGATTCGAGAAAGAAGTTGAAAATATACGTCGTCGAGAAGGCGACGAACATGTACGGGTCGAATAATCGCACTGCGATGGAACTGGACGCGAACAGAGATGAAAATAGCAATAAACAACAACAACAAGGAGAACAACAACAACAACAACAACAACAAGTAGCAGAGAACAATAACGCGACGACAACAGTAGCAACGAGGACGACGACGACGCCGTTTGAAGACGCCAGCAACGGCGCAATCGACGAAACTCAAACGAGGAACGGGTCGCCGTCTCTAAGCATCGAACCTTCAAAGTCGCCCAGAAGTCACGGAGGATTGCAAATTATTCCGAGATCAGACCTTACCTTAGGCGCGCGCTTAGGCGGTGGTGCTTTCGGTGAAGTCTATGCAGCGGTATGGCGAGGCGCGGAGGTTGCGGTGAAATTTATCAATCGCGAGTTTGTATTTTCGCCCCCTGGTTCTCCAAAACGTCACGGTCGCGACGGGTTAGATAACATCTTTGAAGACGAAGAGTTTATTAGCAATAGTAATAGCGGCGATGATGACGCTGATAATGATGACGATGATAATGATGACGACGATTTTAAGGATGATAAATCCCGTCGCCGAAATAACGCGAAGAAAAACATGGACGATATGGACAACATGCACAAAGAGAAGAAAAGAAAAGAAAAGGAAGAACAACACGAACACTTTTTGCGCGAGGCTGAGACGTTGGCGACTTTAAGCCATCCAAACGTCGTCTCTATTTTCGGTGTCGTGACCGATGGCGATCGTCCAGGTATCGTCGAAGAATTTCTGAGCGGAGGATCGTTACAAAGAGTCTTGGCGAAAGAGCGCGAACGCGCGAAAGATCGCGAGGCGGCGAGACAAGACGCGGTTAAGAAAGCAAACGGTGACGTAGCTTTACAGGCTGAATTACTCGCGAAAGTTGCCGCTTCAACCGCCACTCGTTCTCGCTTAGACGCCAAAACGCGTCTGCAGCTCTGCTTAGACGTCGCGAGAGGAATGGAGTACTTGCACGCGAAACGGTTCGTCCATTTCGATTTAAAATCCGACAACGTGTTAGCCGCGGTGAGAGGTCGACGATTAGTGTGTAAAGTGTGCGATTTTGGTTTATCCAAACGACGTCGTTCGCAAGCCTCGTTCGTATCAGGCGTCAACTCTCGACGAGGCACGTTGCCTTGGACCGCGCCAGAAGTCTTGCGCAGTCCAGATAAAGTGACGGAAAGCGCAGACGTGTATTCGTTCGCCATCGTCATGTGGGAGCTCTGGACGTCTCAATTACCGCACTACGGTTTAGACGAGTACGCCTTGTACGGCGGACTCATGATGCACCAACTTCGTCCAACCGTCCCTGGCGACGACGCTTTATCGCCTCGAACGGGACCGTATCGCGCGGCGACTAAGGACGCGCAAGTCACCGTCGATATCGACCCTCCCTGCGACGGTTGGGAAACGTTGATGAAAAACTGTTGGAAAGAAAATAGTAAAGAACGTCCAAAGTTCGTGGACATCGTCGCCAGCTTAGAAGCCATGAAAAATGAACACTTCGACGGAAACGCGTTCAGCGGGACGCCACCGGTCGTCAACAAGAGCACTGGCGGCAAGAGCAACAAGCAGCCGTCGCCTCTGAAGTACTAAGTACTTGTTCGATTTCAATGCGTGTATTTTATTTCAAATTTCGTAAAACAACAAAAAAGCGATGGAAATGATTTTGATCCTTAAACCCTTCACGAGTATCTCGAGTATTTTTTGGTGTGTTTTTCGCCCTTTGTTTGCCCTTTGATTTTTCATCTCAGAAGGTTATCCGCAGGGAAGATAATCCAATTTTTCCATCGCTTGATTTGGGTTTACAATATCTATCTTCACATAAAAGCAGCAACAGCACCCCGTTGTTCTCCGATTTAAAAAGTATCACAAACTAAGCATCCAACAAAACCTAATGTTTTCTGTCGCGCAATCTTCAAACATCGTCGGCACGACGCAAAAAGTTGTCGTTCACAAAGCCAAGAAGGTGAAATCCTCCTCCAAATCCATCCTCCGATGCTCGGCCCAAAAGGAGGAGACGGAAGAAAAGAGATCTTCGTCTTCCTTGCAACAAGCCGCCGTCGCGACCGTGTTGTCCGTGTCCATGCTCGCGCAACCGGCGTTTGCGGCGTCTGAAATCGCCCAATTCGCCGCGGGTGATTCCAAGGCTGCCGCGGATGCGTTGTTGGCGGAGTACACCCAGAAAAGAGCGATCGTCCAACAAGCGCCAAAGACGAAGAGTTTAGCCAAAGGCGGTAAGAAGGCGAAGAAGGAAGCCGCGGCGCCGAAGGAAAGTGGCGGCGGGTTTTCCTTGCCGTCGTTCTCCTTGCCGTCTTTGCCGTCCCCGGGCGCTGGTAAGGAGAAGGCTGCGCCAGCCGCGAAAGCGGCGCCGGCCCCGGCGGCTGCCAAGGAAGGCGGCAGCGGCAAGTTGATTGCCGTGTGCTTGGTGTTGTTCTCGCCGTTGGTTTTGGTCCAAGTCGAGTCTTTCAAGACTCTCGCGAGATTAGCTAAGCAAAAAGCGGGCAACTAAATATATCATAAAACACTGAAGAAAAAGAGCACATACATATATATATTTTAACGCGCGCGTGAAAGAGAGAGAGAGAGAAGGAGAAAGAGAGAGACGGGGAGAGATGAGGGTATATTATATTAGAAAGAGAGAGAGAGAGGGAGAGAAAAAGCGAGAGCGAGAAAAGAGGAGGGGCGAGAGAGATATTACGGGGCGCGCAGCGAAAGGGAGATGTAAAAGAGGAGTACGCGTGTGCGCTTGCGTTGCAACGTAAGATTTAAAAGTATTTAATATATTGGTATAACATAATCACATATCTCGGCTTTGATGCATATTATCCGTTGTCCCGTATTCGAAAGCGTCGTCTTCATCGACTTCTTCGTCTTGATTATATTTTTCATCTTCGTCTTCATCTTCTTTTTCTTCCCGCGTTTGTGGTTTACTGTTGTTGAAAAAGAACTTCACCGCGTTTAAAGCGTTTGTACTTGGCGTCGTCGCCGCCGCAGGACCAAGCACGTGCGGTACGAGTTCTCTTTGTTTCTTCGTGTTGCTCGCGATCGTCGTCGTCGTCGTCCTTCGTTTTTGTACCGTATTCGTGGTAGCTGCAGATGATCTCGTCGTCACTCTTCGCTCGGAGGTGTTTGGAAGTTCGTGAGGAGAAGGGTTTAACGACCCCATAGGTACGCTTACTGCGGTACATCTGGCCGCGTACTTCTCTTTCAAAGCGACAGCTTCTTTCATCTTATTCGTATGGTGCTCGGCTAACACGTCCGCGTACTCGCTAATATCGAAATTTGTCACAGCGTCAAAACCTTTCAAACGAACGGCTTCTTCGTCGTATGCCATGGCAGCGGCATCCTCGGTTTCGTGCAAACCGAGATATTTATATTTTTTACCGACTAATTGACCGATTCGTGCTTCCCATTTTCCTTTCTGATGTTTTGTAACTCCTCGGAACTTGCTGGAAGATTTTTTCGTCACTCCACCGGGGCCTTTCGATTGGCGACGAAGAGAAAGTATGAGCTCTCTTTCGTTCACCTGCTGCAAACTCGCGAGTTCTCGAGAATAATTCGATCTATCAAAATTCGTAATCGCAGAAATTCCTCTACATTTAACCGCTGCAATATCGTAAGCAAGCGCCGCCTGTTCTTCGCCGTCGAAACCGCCGAGGTAAATTTGTTTCCCATCTTGCCAGATGTGCGCTTCCCACCGTCCGGTTCGGCAGTGATGCGTGACGCCTCGAAACTTACTCGTTGAACGAGCAGACTTTTTTGATTCTCTTGAAACACTTTTGTTGTTGTTTTTACTGCTGTCATTATTACCAACGGCGTCGTTAACGGCGTTTAACGAAGATTCGCGGTTCCTCGATGCCAGAAGTTGAACGTCCAAATCCGGCGAAAGATTTCCCTCTCGAGTTTCAACGAGAACTTCACCGTCCTCGTCGTCCTTGTTACTCTTCTTTCTCTTCTTTGGTGTGTTGCTTTTCTTTATCGAAGGAAATAATTTCCTCGGCCGACCTGGTCTTCTTTTCATGACGACATTTTCCATCTGCGGCGGCATCGCGGGCGGCGCCGATATTCCATCGTTCAAAGTTCGCACTAACGTTGGTTGTGGCGGTGGTTGCGGTGGTTGCGTCAAAATCAATTGCATTTGGTCCATTGCACTTCGCTCCTTTTCGATGGCATCCAGCACGTCTTTGTGTGTCTTTTCGTAATTGCCAAACAGATGCGAAAAATCGTTCATCGAACTTTCTCTCGTCATCGCCTCCGGCGCGGCCAACGATATAGGAAACCCAAACTCGTCGTTCGATTCCGACGACCACGTCGTGTGCGCAGTCTTCGTGTCGTAGTTGTTATACTTGTCATCTAGAGGAGGTGCGATTGGACTGACGTTTCCAAAACCGCTCGATTTCAAAAACTGTAAGAAAGACGACTCTTTCTCTCCTCCTCTTGCCTCGTACTCCTCCTCCTCTTCCTCCTCCAAGTTTCCGAGCGACGCGAAGCATCCGTTCGTATCTTCCTCTTCCTCTTCCTCCTCCTCCTCGTCGTACTTATTCTTGAGGAAATCGTCGACGTCCTCGTCCTCGTCATCCTTATGTTCGACCGCAGCAAACGCCCCCAGCAACAGCGACTGCGTGTTCGGTGAGTTTTCTTTTTCCTCCTCTTCTCGTTGCGTCAAACCGATGGTGTTGGTGTTCAGATGGGGAAGAGCGACGCCCGCGCGAATTTTGTTCTTCTTCGAAACGACGAGAGACGTTTGTATCGCGGGAAAAACCGTGAGTTGCGGATGCTGCCGATGCGGATGCGACATGCTCCGGAGCTAAAACGGTGGCATAGTATACGCGTCGAAATAATACTTCGCGTATTTTGGTGGTTTCGAGATTCATACATTTTTTTCCTCGTTTTCGAGGCAAAAATTAATTCTCTGCTGATTGAAAATAACAAAACACAAGTGTTGTTGTTGTTTTTTCTTATGTTTCGATCACATTAAATATCAATATTACACAACGATTTTAAGTTCTAACCGAACAAGGACCTCCTCAGACTAAATTAGAAGCGCAGTCTTCACTCTCGACGCGCTCATCACACAAAGCTATAATAGGTTTCTATTTACGTAAATCTCTCCGCACACCCGCCTGACTAAAAAATTACTCTCTGATTAGATGATGCCAATCTTGTTCGCAACGTCCAAAGCGTCGTAGTCCGCAGTCAAGCGAACGTACGCCTTCTTTTGGCCGTCCGGACGAATCAACGTGTTCACCTTCTCACACTTGATGTCGTACATTCTGTTCACAGCCGCTTTGATTTGGACCTTCGTCGCTCTGGCGTCGACGATGAAGACCAACGTGTTGTTCTCTTCGATTTTTTGGTTTGCGGATTCAGTCGTCAACGGAAACTTCAACACCTGTTTACGAAAGTGAGAGAGAGAAGAGAACGATGGGTTAGTTCAGATCGAAAGCGAGAGCGGAAAGGTGGTTGGCGGCTCCGAGAGAGAAAGTAAACGAGGAGGAGCCTTCGTCCAGTACAAACTGAGAGTGCGAAAGCCCCATCGAAAAATGCGCGTCGTAAACCAGTCTGGTTCACCCTTTCGCGATTCCTCCCTCTTGATTCTAATGCTACCATCGCGTGAAACAACTGTTGCGTACCTGGAATTGATCGAGCTTTTGCGGCGGCGGCACCGAAACTCTCGGGTACTTTGGCGCGCGCGCATTTTTCAACGTTCTCGGTCGGTGAAACGTTGGCGAAAATCGCTTCTTGAGAAGCTTCCCTTTCGCGCCCTTCTTCACGTACTTGGCCGCTTTGGCCGCTTTGCTCACTTTTTCGTCTGTTGAATGAATTAAAGTTAAAGGATATCCGTCAGTCTTTGGTCTCATTGAACGGTCGCGAGAGGTTTTTCCGAGCCTAAATCGATTGCGCAGAGCCCGCAATTTTAGAGAACGCGACGAATAAGTCCCAAATGTACTACGCGCTTACGAAGGAGACAAAAAAAAGGACGACGCGAAGTTATCCGCGCGCATATCCAAGCAGATTCCGAATCAGTATATATATATCTGTTTAACGAAACAAGAACGTACCCTTCTTCGTCGGTGCCATCTTTCAAACAACAATATATTGATGTGTGTATAATGAAGTTTGCGTGAAAAGCAGTTGTCTCTTGTCCGAAAACCCAACTTTTCTTTGTGAAGGAGACGAAAAAAGAGAAAAATTTCATTCGAGATGAAAAATGCGTTTCATTCAAAAACAACTGGCTAATAGGAAAAGGGAGCTCCTTTTCCTCCTTTTCCTCCTCCTCCTGTGTTTGCTATATACTCTCCTCTCTGCTCCGTCAACTGTCGCTGCTGCATCAAGACGGCGAGCGTTTGTTCTCTGCTAATGATGTGTTGTTGTTGTTGTTTGTTCGTTAGAGTACTTAACGTACGAAGCTGGCACAGCGCGTCTCTTTTTTTCGTCTCCTCGTCTCCTCCTCCTCCTTTTCCTCCGAGGGCGAGGACGACCGGTGGTGGCGGTGGCGCGTGTTTCGACGGCGACGTGTCCTGCAAACGACTCAGAACGGTTTGAAACGGATCGTTGTTGTACTCCGGGACCGCGGATAAGAAATCGTAACTCGGGTCTTCGCAGTCGAAGGATAACTTCGATTTCGTCGTTTCAAACGCCTCCGCGTTTTTGTATTTCTCTCGAGCGTCTCGACTCTCCTCTTTCTCTCTTTGATCTAAAGCCTCTCGACGCAGTCTGTGTTTCATCTGCTCCGGGTTTTCCTCCTCCTCCTCTTCCTTTTCCGTCTCCCACCACACGCTTTCGTTTGCAGTCCGGAGCGTTCCAGGAGACACCGCCAAAAGTTGCTTTCGCTCCGCGACTTTTACGACGAGCGATGAAGGTTGCACCGGTTTCAAAGGCGTTCTCGCGACTTCCTTCTCTTCCTTCTCTTCCTCCTCCGCCTGTTGGTCAAAGAAGAAGAGCGATTTGTGCAACGCTCTCTTCAACGTCGACGGCGGTTCTTCTTCTTCTTCTTCTTCCTCTTTAGTATTCGTATCCTCCGCGTCTATTATGTATTCGCGTCGACCGATGATCGGTGATTGCATTTCCACCGGCAGCATCGTTCGCGTCTCATCATCATCCGCTGCTCTCGTCGCAAAGGTGGTCGTTTCAGGAGTCTTCTTCTGTTTTTCCTCATCAAAGTCATCTTTTTTCTCGTCGTCGTCGTCGTTTTTCTTCCTCTCATCCTTCAATGGTGAAGATGCTGATGATTTTGGGGGCGAAATCGTCCTCGGTTTTACAGTCTCTCTCTTCTTCTTCGTCTTCTTTTTCGTCTCCTTTTCCTCCTCCTCTTCCGTGGTCTTCTTTACCTTCTTCTTCTTTTCAGACGAGGACGCGATCGAAGCCTTTCTCTTTGTCTTCTCCTTCGTCTGTTTTAAAGTCGTCGTCTGAATCGTCTCTGCCTTTTTAAATTTCTTCTTCTTCTCTTCGCTGTACGTGATGAAATTTTCAACGCATCGTCGGCATCCTCGAATCGCGTACCGACACTTCGAACATCCTTTTTTAGTACCATTATGAGTAGCATTCGTATTGCCAGAAGGCACAAAACGCAATACTTTCTTCTCCTTCTTCTTCGCTAAAAACGGTGTCGTCAAAGGTGACATTGTTGTGTTATTATGTGCGCGCGCGCAATGATGAATGCGTCTTCTTCTCTTGTTCTTGTGTGGTGAAAAAGTCTCCTCAATGGCAGCTTTTTTCTCGGTTTTTTAAGAAACTCGAGTGTTTTTGAATTTTATGAATTTGAATTTTTTTGCTTTTTGTCCTCTCCTTTGTCCTTTGTCTTTCTCTCCTCGTGCGGGAGGATGAGAGTTTTCATACGAATAAGTAAGTCGCTTTATTAAAACGACAACTACAGTATTCATAACACGCGTTTTATAATAAACACTACTATATATTTAAACTATACTACAGGTACTTTCTATTTCTATGCGTTTATTTAACATTTATTCGAACAGGTCGAACGGGAACGAGGACTTTTGAGAGGAAGAAGAGAAGGCGGTTCGGAAGAGGAAAGAGAGTCCTTTTTCTCGTCCTTCAACTCCGGATTCTTTGATGATTGGAAGAGGTGGAAAGTTCACCTCCTCTCCCGTGTACGAGTTGACGATGCCGTGGTAGAGTTTCGCGCCGACGACGCAGTTGACGGTGAATAAGGCGATCCACGTCTCGCGTTCGGACCAGAGAGGATGGGTCAAGGAGAGGCGGATTTTTGCGTCTTTGCAATTCTCGTCTTCTTCGGAATCGTTTTTCGAAGAAGGAAAAGCGTCCAAGATGGCACGACGAGCGACGCCGAGTAGTACGTCCGCGTCTGGTGCCGTTTGGAGTATCAAACCACCGCTGCTGCCGCCGTTCGAATGCGCATCATCCCGTTTTAATACGAACACGTTTGTCGTCAATCCTTCGCAAATCTGAAAATCCTCCTCCTGAAGAGCGCTACCGCTTCCCGTTGTTCGTTTACTCAACACGCACTCCACAAACGTCCTCTTCCGCCTCGTTTCTTTAACGTCTTCTCTCGCGTTCCATTCATTCCTCTCAATCTCTAACCCTTCCCTCTTTTTCACCCACTCCGTGTGCTTCGCGTGCGGTCGCTCTCTCGGCGCGCCTCGAAGTAACGCGTATCGATCGAGCGCCGTCACCTCTTCGTCTCCTTTTTTCTCATCTTTACGCGTTGTTATTAACGGCGTCAATAACGCGTGCACGTTCATTTTCTTTTCGTCTCGATCGTCTTCGATTGCAATCGTCGCCATGTACCTCCCTTTCTTAAAACCCGCGTTTTGGCGTTTGAGAAAAGCAGTCCTCGTCACCTTTTCCAGAGCGTCTCTGCACTTTTGCCAATGGTTTTCGAACAAACACCCGGTTCGTTTCTCCTCGCTCAAGCTCGCGAATACTCTCTTCGCGTGGAAATCGATTCTTTCTATCGCGACGGTACCTTTTTCGCCGTTGTTATTCATAAACTCGCATCGCATCGCGGTGTACGCGCACGGCGTTTCGATGCGTCGCAAGAATGCAGCCGGGGTTGTCTCATCATCATCATCATCACAATCGACGACGGCGATATCACCATCACCACATATCATCATCATCGTCGTTGGAGAGTTTGTATAGGTATTGATAAACGCATACGTTTTGCTCGCGTTTAAAGCAAAGAGCGTTGAGTTTAGAGTTCGTTAAGTCTGAGGAAAAAGTTGAGCGAATTTGCTTCATAACATTCTCTCTCGCGCTTTGTTGCGATGACGACGAATGCGACGACTTTTAAACTTCGTCTCCTCTCCTTCAAACTCTTTTGCTTCCTCGTTTTTGTCGTCGTTTTCTGTCGCGTGTTCGCGTCTTCTTCGGCACAAACGACGAGAGAAACGAGGACGAATGGAGTTCCGAGCGGTGAAAATCTCGTCGTGATTCTCAACGGCAATCGGAGGAAAGACTGCGCGGGAATCGACGCGAGAGCGCGACAGATTCGAACAGCATTGCGAGAGAATACCAAAACGAGTGAAGAGAGAAGAAGAGCAATGGTTGTGACGATTTTATTCGCCGCGGACGATAGAAACGACCGGTGCGAACTGTTGAAGCGAAGAGTTTTAGCATCAGAAGAAGAAGAGGAGAGGAAAAACGAAGAGCGGCGGCGAGAGCGCGAGAAGACAAAGAAGACAAAGAATACGATTCAGACGACGATTCAGACGACGACGGGAGAAACGATGATGCTCTCGTTCGAGTACGCGACGTTGCCGAGAAGAGAAGATGAAAACAAACCACCGATCGGTGGACCTCGAACGCGCGCGTTATCGGTACGGGTGAGTCAATGGATCAGGGAGAGGAGAGAACGCAGAAGAAGAGGAGGAGGAGAAGGAGAAGAGGAGAAGGAGGAAGAAGTGTACGCGTTCGTCGAGGACGATTCGGAAGCGTTGATGTATTTCGCTGCGATTGGGAAAGAAACGCGAGGCGGCGCGACGGAGAGTTTATTCGACGACGTGTCGTTTGCAACGATTACTGGAGTCGGATTTGGTGGAAATAATCATAGTGCTGATGCTGCTGCTGATGATGACGATGTTAATGGTGATGACGATGTTGAGGAGGAGGACGATAATAGTAGCGAGAGTAGTACGAGGAGCGAAAAAATGCTGGACGATATGGAGGCGCAGTGGATGCGAATGGAATCGAGGAAACGCGCGGAGACGATTGAGGTAACGTCGTTCGAGAGAAGATTGCGAGAAATCAGAGAGAAGAGAAGGAACAGCGCGACGGAGATTAGAATGGCGAGAGAAATGGGGAGCTCGTTCGCGGACGAATCGCTCGTAGGTGTGGTGATGACGCACAAAAATCGACCGGAGTATTGCGAGAAAGCCGTGGAGGCTTTGTTGCAACAAACGCATCGCAAGGTTGAAATCGTTATAGTAGACGACGGTTCGGAGGAAGCGCACGTGAAACGATTGGAACAGTTCGTGCATTCCAGGAAGAAGGACGATACTCTTAAAAGCGTGAAAATTGTGAAAATAGCGAAACCGGGGAAATATCTCGGCGAGGCGAGGAATTTCGGATGTTCAAAACTCTCCGAAAAAACCGAGTACGTTTTATTCTCCGACGACGATAACTTAGCCGAAACGAACGAAATTGAAACGATGCTCCGAGTGTTAGTGCACACGAAAGCTGACATCGTCACGGCGTCGAACGAATTTTTCGTAACCGCAGCGAACGGGACGAACGTTGTCGTCGGCTCGTATCATCCTCTCGGGAACGCGTTGTTTCCCGGTATTTTTGAAAATGTATTCGGAGACGCGAATGCCTTGTGGAGAAAGTCCGCGTTTACAAGTCTCGAAGGTTTCGCGAAAGATACCTCGTATTCTTTGCAAGATTGGGAGATTCTTGCCAAAGCATCGAGCTCGGGTTTGAAGCTCGTCACCGTCCCGGCGCCCGCGTTGTATAAGTATCGAACGCACGCGAAGAGTATGTCAAAGCAAAAGGAGGCTGATGCTTCCTCTTCCGACCCGTACGAAGATATTCAATTTACCGGTCCTTTGAGAGGATTTGCACCGCTCGGCGAAGAACTCGTTCAGCTCGCCACGTTTTCAAAAACAATGCGCAAAGACTACGAAGCGATGGAGAAAACAGTGCGAACTTTGCGGAAAGAGGATGGAGGCGGAGGGGCGGATGCCGCGTTAGGCAAAGTCGCTTTGAAAGTGCTCTGCAAAACTTTAACTTACGGTAGTACTACTGAGACAGAATACGTCGCAGACGGCACCTTTGATGCCGCCCCTTTGTCTTCACAAGATAACTGGCACGTGCACGGTGAAGGAGGTTTCAAACCTGTAGATGGCGCGATACTCGTCCCAGGTAACGAAGAGATGTTAACGGAGGACACCGCCGGGTCAACTCTCGTAAGCGGCGCGTGGCAAAGAATAGAAGTCAATCAGCTCGAAGCCGAACCTCTCGTTCTCTCTGGGTGGGCAAAAGTTATCATCGACGCATCAAAAGACGACGACGTTGAACTCCTCGATACGTTCGAGAAGTCGGCTGACTTTTCCTTACACGCGGATGTTGAATTTTCCGACGGCACGAAGAAGTACGGCGTATCGGCAAATTTCCCGGAAAGTAGCGAGTGGTCGCGAAGTATTGCCGTTATTGACGAAGAGAAGCGAATCGCTTCGATAACACTCGTGTGTATGCGAAGATGGCGTCCACGTGCGGCTCTTTTCGATGATATTTCGCTGCAACCGTTGAATAGTAGAGCCGTTGCGTGCGACTTAGCCGGCGTCGCTGAAGAAGACGATACAACTTCGGAAAAGCAAACGAGACGAACGCGAAGACGAATTAGTAAAGTAGAATTATAGCGCATGTACTATATATATTTTGTATTGATTAGCTATTTGGCTTTTAACGTCCCGTCTTCGTTACACTCCTCATTCGTTGTCGGATCGACGAAAATTGTCCGCATCAACTCCTCTCCTGTTTCGTCGTCCATCTCCTCGATCACTTTCTTCTGCATTCTTGCTTTCCTCGCTTTGACGATATCTTTCTGCGCTTTCTTACTCAACGGTTTCTCTTTCTTCGAGCTCGACTTTGGCGTCGGTGCCGCTTTGGACGGCGTACTTCTCGTCGACCGGCGTCGCGGCGTCTCTTCTTCCTCGGGCTCTTTATCGATAATCTCAGGACTTGGCGGTTCGCTATCTTCATCACTTTTCTTCATTTTTTTCACCGGCGTTGTCGCCGGCTCTTCCTCTTCTTCTTCTTCTTCTTCCTCGTCGTCGACAAACGCGCGTTTCCCGCCGGACAATCGCCGGTTCCCCCTTCCACCGCCTCCTAAATCATCCGAATCTGAATCCCCTTCTTCGTGTTCAATCATCGCATCCGCGTTCGTCGCCGCCGGCGCTTTCTTCTTCGGCGTCGGCGTTTTAGCCTTCTTCTTTTCCGGAGTTTTCTTCTTTGGCGTCGTTTTCTTCTTCGCCACCGCCGGTTCCTTCGGTTTCGCGACCGTTTTCTTCCCGGTGCCGCCAAACATGCTCGCGATGTTGCCGCTCTTAGGCCCGGTGGCGCTCGGTTTCTTCGCCGTCGCCGCGCTCGCCGCCGGCTTCTTCTGTTCCGCCGCGCTTTTTGTCGTCGTCGCGCCAGAGGAAGTAAACTTCTTCCCTCTCGGTAACCTCTTCGCCACGTCTGATTTTGCAAACGCGCCGTGTTTCAACATCCAAGATACATCCTCTTCTGAGTCCAATTGCATTTTCGTCTCCTTCTCTTCCTCTCGAACTAACTGTTCCAACACGTTTTCCTCTTCTCTTTTCCTCACTAAAGCGTACACCGCCACATCTTCTTCTCCTTCGAACGCATTATTCTTTCCTTCTTCTTCTTCCAAACGTTTCAACTCTACCCTTCTCTCACGCGAAACGCACACGACGCACGTCCACTTCTCCCTCTCCTCTCGTGGCATCGCGTTTAAAATCGTCCACAGCAATCGTTTCCCCGCGCGTGCCGTGAGCGCGAATTTTCGACTCAAAGTTCTGTACGTCACGACATCAAAAGTAGCACCACTGCTGCTAAAAAACGTCTCGAACGCGCTCGCCACCAAGTCTGCCGCCGTCGTCATCACCTCAAAGTCTCCTTCGTGTACCCCGCTCGTGTTCTCTCGCAACAGAAAGAAGAAGAGCAACAACAGAAGAGAAGTGCTTGTAAATTTTTAAAAAAATGTGACGTAAAAGAAAAGAGAGTTTTGTGTGTGTTGCGAGAGAAAAGAGTTCGAGATTTTTTCATGTGTGAGGGGCAGCAGACGTGGCAGAGAGCAAAAAGAAGAGAAAAAAAGCAGACTTGGCAGAAGAGCAAAAAAAAGCAAAAAACAAAAAGCATTTAAAAAAGAAGAGAAAAAAGAAAAGAGAGACACAAAAAGAATTTTTTTTCAAAGACACAAATTCTCGTCTTTTTTTTGCACTTCTCGCTCTAGAAAAAATTCACCTCATTGAAGAAAAGACTAAGAACGCACCAAGAAGACTTTACGAAGACTCTTTGAGAAGAGAGAGCGCAGAAGAGAGAGAGAGATGATGTCTTCTTCCGACGACGAAAATAGCGCGACGGCGGATCGAGTGGAAAAGAAATCCATCGATGAAGCGATCGCCTCGTTCGCCATGCTGGTACGAAT
>Ga0115556_1000724_pt1 | contig 22331 bp, 17 predicted proteins | sample COGITO_mtgs_1104_5_FD_87282 | JGI IMG/M metagenome (GOLD analysis project Ga0115556, IMG submission 87282) | Pelagic marine microbial communities from North Sea - COGITO_mtgs_110414 | ecosystem: Environmental > Aquatic > Marine > Epipelagic | place: Germany:Helgoland, sampling site Kabeltonne... | reverse complement strand
TAACATCGACTTCGTCGAGATGTAGTTTTTTTAGCAGTGTAAGAAAGCTCGAAGCTCATTTTGCTCAATTCGAACACGGCATAAAAACTTTCCTTTCTTTTGTTTACGAAAATTCCGAAATGAAACTTGAATGATTAGATAGAAGACGCGCGAGGCGGGTGCGCGAAAAGTTGTGTTTCTCTCCTTGTTGGACTTCTCGCGCGTTCGGCGATACAAAATGCACGAAAAGCAGAAGAACATAAAAACGGAAATTCCAACCATGCCTCAGCTTTGGAAACACGCCGCTCAATACTATAGATATCAAACCTACGTGCTGACGGCATTCGGCGCGGTTGGGATTCTCACGTATATGGGTTCGTCTTTCCTTTCATCTCATTCTTCTTCTTCCTCTTCCGCTTCATCAAAAGTCGTCTCGAAAGAGAGAAAATAGAAGTAGTTGAAAGAATTCTTTGATGAAGACGAGTCAAAGAAGTTAAGACTTGGATGTTGGTTTGCAAAGTGTACATCAATCAATCTTAATATATATTCAGTATGCGTAGTACCTGTACAATATGACTAACTAACTATTGCGATTTTTCTTATTCGAGAGCGCCTTTGTAGACGTGGAGATGGAAGACATCATGTCCACTCCTAAACGGCCGACGTTGACGTTTCCTCGCACTTGTTTCTCTTCGATCGCCTTCTTTTTCTTTGCAATCTTTCGAGCGAACTTCAAGCCGGTGACGTCGGATTCGGCTAGCTTAAACGAGCATCTGCGACAATATCGAGCGTCAATCTCGTGCATTTCTAATCCACACGAATCGCACACGCGGTCGTCGAACGTTTTCGCGCCGCTCGTGATGGGATCTTCATCCGTAGATTTCAAAATGAAAACTTCACCTGTGTTTGAGATGAGTTCTTGGTCTTCGTCCTCTTCGTCTTCGTCTTCCATCATCCCCAAAAGCATCTCGCCTCCTGAAATAGTCGCTAACTTTGCTAATTGACCTGGTATAACTAAAAGGGCGACAAAAATGGAAACAACAGTCGCAACTCTCCCGCCCGGGGTGACAACTTCAAATGGCTGACCAATACCCGTGAGCGTAAGCACCGCCCAATACAAAGTATCGTTGAGATTCTTCACAGCCGGGTTGATGCCGAACTCGAGATCATATATTACGCCGGCGGCGATGACGAAGATGCAGATGAACTCGGCAGCGACGCCGGTGAGCTGAACTGTCATCGAATCGGACTTGAACAAACCAAACAACACCGAGTCTGGAGAGCGCTCGAGAAAGCGAAGAAGACGGACGATCCGGAGTAGCCGAAGAAATCGAGGGATTGGCGACATTCTGTCGACTAAACCGAAAACTGCCAATACCGGAGGAATCGTAGCCGCTGTATCTAAAACAGTAAAAGGATTCGTCCAAAACGAAAACTTGAATTCGGCGACCCACGCTCGAAGCAAAAGCTCAAAGAAAAATAACGCGTTGTAGGCGTCTTCGATGTCGCGGATGTTGTCCATGGAAACTAGCCCAGAGTACCACGGAATATCGTCTCGATACAAGACGTCCCAGCCACCAAAGGTGCCAATGTTGTACGATTCAAGAATAAATGTTCCGAATACAATTCCTGACGAGATGACAGCCCACCAACCGGAAGAGTCCAGATCAGAAAAAGCAAGCGCCATGCGTTGGCGCGCCGTGAGTTTCCGCAGTCCTGGTTTGAAAAATTGCACGCCTTTCGCCGGCTTTCTTCGACGAACCAGCGCTTCCGACGAGCTTCCTCCCGCGGCAGAGAATTCATCCTCGCCAATCTCTTCGTCTTCTTCGTAAAACGAACCAGAAACGAGTGATTTGATGAACTCGATGGTCGTTTCGTCCTGTTCTTTGTCGCCTCCTCCTTGTTGTTTTTTCCTGAGCGCGTGCAAACGAAAGCTCTCGTCTGTTTTTTTGTTCCTTTTTCCTCTCGAGGAGGAGAAGGAGGAGGAGGAGGAGGAGAGCAATCTCCTCCTCGTGGTCGTAGCGGTTGTGATTTTATTCTTCGATGTCGTGACGTCTCCTGTTTCATCTACTGTCGCTGACGTTCGCATCGACATCGTGCGAAACGAAGACAGCGATGCGCGAGTACGGACGGAGGAAGTAACGGAGGACGACGACGAGGAGGCGAAATTTCGCCGGTCGTTTTCAACGTCGTCGCCTCGGGGGATAAGACGGCGAATTCTGTGAGAAGACGATAAGTCTTTTGATGCCCCTCTCAAACTGACGGATGCTGCGTTCTTGCGAATATTCTTCGACGCTCCTGTCTTTTGTACGCGCCAAGCGCTCGTGTGCGCGCACTTAGACGATGTAGGGCAGGATGAAGACATGATTTGCTTCTTTGTCCTCACACACAAATCCTATGGCTCGGATTTGTCGGTCGTTTCACGCTCTCGCTTTTTGCTTTGCTTCAACTGTTATTATTATTATTATTATTATCCGCCTCTGTTCTCTCTGCGCACCTCAAGGAGGAAGGGGAAGGAGTAGGCAGCAGCAGGAAGAGATGCGGATGCGACGGGGTATTCGTTTCTCTCAGTTTATGCTTTTGAACGAAGAGTTGATATGCGCGGGCGGTGTTTCTTAGTTTCTTAAAAGTGACGTGTTTAATCGCGTTCAAGCGAAATTTTTGGGATCGAGGCTTCGTAGGGGGTGCAGATGGAAGACGCCAAAAAGCCAACCGAATAATATTCAATACGCGTGGCAAACAAGTTGTCTTGTATAATGTAATAATAGTAGTATATAAAATTAATTGTATGCAAAAGCGATTAAACCTCGCCACGCACTATGCGCTACGAGCAAAAACTCCCCACCCTACACTCCAAAATACACCTTTCACGCTCTCTCTCTCTCTCTCTTTCTCCTTTTCTTGTTGTCGATTTCTGTCCGCGCCGAAAAAGTGCATCACTCTTCACTTGTTGTTGTTCTTGCTGATTAAGATCCACACATCAAGCACTCGTCCTTGTTCTCGAGCGAGCACTTGAGCTTGGCCGCCATGTGCGCTTCCTGTTCCGCTTCACTCATCTCCGAAACTTCCTTCTTCGTCGGGACGGCGGTTGGTTTCGGCCCGCCGTTGGACGGCTTCAAGACGTTCTCCTTCTCCACCTTTTTCGCAGCCTTCGTCGGGTCGACGGTAAACTTGATCGCATCCGCAGCAGCTCTGGATCTGAGGTAATACATACCAGTCTTCAATCCAGACTTCCACGCGTGGAAGTGTAAGGAAGTCAACTTACCGGAGTTGGCATCAGACATGTGGACGTTGAACGACTGCGACTGGTCGATAAACGCGCCTCGAGCGGCAGCCATGTCCACCAATATACGTTGCTTGATTTCCCACACAGTCTTGTAAATAGCCTTCAAGTTATCCGGGATGTTGAGGTTGACGACAGAGCCGTTGTCAGAGATCAAACTGTTCTTCAACGTTGGATCCCACAAGCCCATCTCGGTCAAATCCGACAACAAGTGCTGGTTGACGACGGTGAATTCACCGGACAACACTCTTCTCGCATAAATGTTCGATGTATACGGTTCAAAGCACTCGTTGTTACCCAAAATTTGGGAGGTTGACGCGGTTGGCATCGGTGCAACCAAGAGGGAGTTGCGAACGCCGTGCTTGGCGATGGATTCTCTCAACGCGCTCCAGCCGTGTCTATCGCCGCCCGGCATTTCGGTAACGCCCCACATGTCCGGTTGCAACACACCCTTGGAAACCGGGGAACCTTCGTAGGATTCGTACGTGCCCTCTTCTTTCGCGAGTTCGTTCGATTCTTGCAACGCCGCGAAGTAAATCGTCTCAAAGATTTCGGCGTTCAACTTTTGCGCCTCCGGAGAGTCAAACGGTAAGCCGAGCAAGATAAATACGTCAGCCAAGCCTTGGACACCCAAACCAATCGGTCTGTGCTTCATGTTCGATCTCTTCGCAGTTTCGACCGGGTAATAGTTGACGTCGATGATGCGGTTCAAGTTGCGAGTCACCTTTCTCGTGATTTCACTCAACTTGGCGTGATCAAAGTAACGGTCGCTCGCTCTGAGAGAGCCCAACAATTTCTTCGTTTCCGTCTTGCCAGTCGGAGAGCTCTCGTTCTTTTCGATGACAAATCGCGGCAAAGCGATGGAGGCCAAGTTACAAACGGCAGTTTCTTCCGGCGAGGTGAATTCGACGATCTCTGTGCACAAGTTGGACGATTTGATCGTGCCCAAATTTTGTTGGTTCGACTTGCGGTTGCACGCATCCTTGAACAACATGTACGGGTTACCAGTTTCCACTTGCGCTTCAAGAATCGCAAACCAAAGCTGCTGGGCGTTGATCGTCTTCTTACCCTTGTTTTCTTTTTCGTACTTGGTGTACAAAGCTTCAAACTCTTCACCCCAGCATTCGGACAAACCCGGGCACTCGTTCGGGCACATTAACGTCCACTTGCCGTTTTCTTCGACTCTTTTCATGAACAAATCGTTCGTCCACAAACCGTAAAACAAGTCACGAGCTCTCGCTTCTTCCTTCCCGTGGTTCTTTCTCAAGTCGAGCCAGTCGAAGATGTCAGAGTGCCACGGTTCGAGGTAAATGGCAAAAGCGCCCTTGCGCTTACCGCCGCCTTGGTCCACGTATCTCGCCGTGTCGTTGAACACGCGAAGCATCGGAATGATACCGTTCGAGGTACCGTTTGTGCCTCTAATGTACGACGAAGTGGCGCGGATGTCGTGAATGGACAAACCAATACCGCCGGCGGACTTGGAAATGCACGCGCATTCCTTCAACGTGTCGTAGATACCTTCAATGGAGTCTTCCTTCATGCAAATCAAAAAGCACGAGGAGAGTTGCGGTCGCGGCGTACCGGCGTTGAACAAGGTTGGCGACGCGTGGGTCATCCAACGTTCAGACAACATGTGATACGTATCAACAGCCTTTTCGATATCCTTCTTGTGGATACCGATGGATACTCTCATCAACATGTGCTGCGGGCGCTCGACAACTTTACCGTCGATGCGCAACAAGTACGAGCGCTCCAAAGTTTTGAAACCAAAGTAGTCGTAATCAAAGTCACGGTCGTAGACAATTTCCGCGTCAAATCTTTCCGCATTCTCTGTGATGATCTCGTACACATCATCGGCGAGCAACGGGGACCACTTGCCGTTTCTGTGGTTCGTGTGTTCGTACATCTTCTTCATCGTCGTCGAAAAAGATTTGTCCGTCGTCTTGTGCAAGTTTGAAACGGCGATTCGCGCGGCAAGCTGCGCGTAATCCGGATGCTTGGAAGTCATCGCCGCTGCGGTTTCAGCCGCGAGCTCATCCAATTCAGCAGTCGTCACGCCCGGGTAAACACCTTGGCACACCTTCTGGGCTACGAGAACGCTGTTTATTTAAGAGTAAAAGAAAGAAGAATTTGGTCAGTCACTACTCTTTTTTCTCATTTTTTTAAACGTTTTGAAACACGCGACGCGTCGTCGAAGAGTGAGCTGTTTGCCCGTTGAGATTTTTGAAAATGAAGATTTCGTATTCGCCGTTCGCATGTCATCTCGCGAACGAGAAATGTCCACGAAACGTGAACGAATCCTCCATAGACGTGTTTTCGAGCGTAACTCGAGAAGAAACGCGGATAGGAAACGTTCCATCGACGCTCAGCGCGTTGAAATCTCGCGGATGATTCAAAATAGAAAAAAAAAAGAGCCGTACGCCTCTTCGATGCGTTCGTGATTGTTGTATCGTCGTCAAATATCGCGTCAGTTCGGAAACAAACGCGGTTGAAACGGTCGAGAATCCAACAAAGAGTGACGCCAGAACGTTTCGAAAGAAGGAAGACCACGTGCACACGCTTCATGCCTGCGTAGTACCCTCCGTGTCAAACGTCATCATCCCTCGTTTTTTGAATACACAACGGAACCAAGAAGGTAAAGAAGAAGAAGAAGAAAAAAGACGAAGACGTTTTTGTTCGCGCAGACGTACCTATCGCAATGTTCTGGATGTAATCCATACGAGAGCTTCTTAATTCTCGCGGTGATCTTATCAAACGCCACTTCGACGCGGCGGCCATCTCTCTTGATCACGTGCATGTTTTCTATTATGCTATGTTATGGTCACCAAAGTTATGAAGATTGTTGCTCTGGGATGATACGTTTGTTGTAAGAGAGAAGAAGAAACCGAAAAAGGAAGGGAGAGCAGAGATTTTTGCATTTTTTTCTTTTTCTTCTTCTTCTTCAGTTCTTCTTCTTCTCGCGCCGTCAAAAACACGACGCACGTCTGTCTGATTTTTTTAACAAACACAACTCTCTCTCCCCTTTTCCTCGCGAACGCGCACTTGATAATATAATAGACAACAACAATAATAGCAATGGTCGCTCCGTCCTATAACAAGAAGAAGAGCGCGCTGGTAAAGATTACGAAAGGAAACGCGCTGTCCAAGAAGAAGAAAATAGCGCTTAAAAAGAAACACGATAAAAACAAAACGCTGCAATCGGGGAAAATGAGAACTGGGAAGGCGAAGAGAAAGGCTTTGAGAAACAGTCGAAGAGCGGAACAGAATAAGATCGACGATGCTATTCGAAAGAGCAAGGAAAATGGTGGTGTGGACGAGAAGGACGTAGAGATGAAAGATTTCGATTAGTAGTGTGTACGTGTAGCGTTTTGTATTATATATGTTTGTCGTGTGACGAAGTGAGCGAAGGTGTTCTATACTTTTAAACGACTTCAGGGTCGATCGAAGCGCTTTTCTTCTCAGACTCTAAGTTTGCTTCTTGCGTCATGAGCTTGAAAACTCTCTCGGCAAACTCAGCCGGCTGGTCGATGGAGAAACCACTCGTTAATAAGGCGGTATCAAAGAGTAACTTACACATCTCCTTCGTTTCCTCCGCGTCTGGCGCGCTTTCAACTCTCATCTTCAACTGTTTAATCACCGGCGAAAACGGGTTAATCTCGAGCGTTTTCTTGCCCTTCATGTAGTCTTGCGCCCTCGCGTCACCCATGGCTTGGGCTTTCATAATTCTCTCCATGTTCGCCGACCAGCCGAATTTGGACGTTACGAGAATGCACGGCGTCTCCGTCAATCTCGAGGAGACTTCCACTTTTTCAACTTCGCCGACCAACTCCTTCTTCAACCACTCGGTGACTGTTTTGAACTCATCTGCGATTTGTTCGTTCTTCTTCTTTTGCTCCTCGTCGTCCTCGTCGCCTAAATCTAGGTCTTCTTTAGAGATATCCTTGATTTCCTTCTCTTCGAAGGTTGCTAAGTTTGCCATGGAGACCTCATCGATAGGATCGGTGCAATATAAAACTTCGTATCCCAACTTGTTCAACTTTTCCATAAACGGGGAGTTTTCGCATTGCTTTCTCGTGTCACCGGCGACGAAATAGATGGCTTTTTGCGCTTCCGGCATATCTGCGATGTAATCAGATAAAGATCGGTTGCTTTCTTGGTCGCTAGCAGATTTGCTCGTCGTAAAACGAAGTAAACCGGCGAGTTCTTTTCTGTTTGCGACGTCTTCAATGACGCCCAATTTGAGCTGTCTTCCAAAGCCTTCCCAAAACGTTTTGTAATCCTCGTTTTCGCGCTTGGAAATTTCGTTGAGCATCCCCAAAGTTTTAGAGACTAAGCGTCGTCGGATGACGCGAACGACTTTCGATTCTTGCAAGATTTCTCTCGAAACGTTCAAGGGTAAATCGTTGGAATCAACGATACCTCGGATGAACGTCATGTATCGCGGCAACAAGGATTCGTCAAACTCGTCCGAGATGAACACCTTTCGAACGAAAAGCTTAATCGATTTTGATTTTTGCATCATATCTTGCTGCTCAAACGGCGCCATGCCTGGAACGTACAAAATTGATTTGAATTCCATCTCGCCTTCGACTTTGAAATGCGACACCGCCAACGGATCCAAAAACTCCTTGAACGTCGTCTTGAAAAACTCGTTGTATTGATCGTCCGAGACGTCTTTCGGCGCTAACGTCCAAATTGGTTTGTCGTTATTTTGCGTCTTCCAATCTTGTTCATCGTACATCTCTTCTTTCATGACCTTTTCTGGTTCCGGTTCGGTGAACTCCTCTCCTTTCGCTTCGGCTTCTATTTTTTTCTTTTCCCACTCTTCTTTCTTCGCCTTGGTCGCCTCGATATCTTCGACTTGTTTCGATTTTTGAATCGTCGAGAAGACTTCGATTGGAAACGTGATGAACTCAGAGTATGTTTTTACGAGCGAGGAGAGTTTTTTATCCGTGGCATACTCCTCGCACTCGTCTTTCAACTTCAAAGTGATTCTCGTACCGCGTACTAAATCCTTCGCTTCGCTTTCGGATGCCTCACGAATGGTGTACGAGGTTGAGTCGATTTTAGACTCCCAAGTCCACGCTTTCCCGTCGTCGTTCGACTTGGACGTCACTTTCACGGTGTCCGCGACTAAAAACGACGAATAAAAACCAACGCCAAACTTACCAATCAAGTTTTCTCCACTCGCGGCTTCGTTTTGTTGCTTCAACATTTCCATCACCTTGGACGTCCCGGAGTTTGCAATCGTACCCAAATTGGCGACTAACTCGTCCTTGGACATGCCAATACCATTATCCTCAATCGTGAGCGTTTTATCGCTCTCTTGACCTCTAACTTTGATGGACAAATCAGTGACAGATTGTCCATTCAAAATTTCCGGTTCTTGAACCGACCGGAATCGAAGTTTATCGCACGCGTCTGAGGCGTTAGAAATGAGTTCTCGCAGAAAGACGTCTTTATTGGAATATAAAGAGTTGACAATCAAATCCATCAGTCGATTGACTTCCGCCTGGTACTCGAACGTTTCACCTGCTTGCTCTTGTTCCGTGGTGGAAGCTTTCGGCATCATCGCCGTTCTCGTTGTCTTAGTCGAAGATTTGAAAGAGGATGGTACCCCCAAAGTAGATGATGATGGTGTCGGGAAGAAAAGTTGATTGTTGTGTTTCTGACGGCGGAGGAAACCAATCGAAACAACCTTCGAATTTGAGGGATTGGCATTAACGTTGCTGTGCGCGGCGGAACTGCGAATACCGCGAGGTATCTTCGTCCGTGCCGCCATCACGCGATGATGATGATGCGTTGAAACTGCAGATGCAAACGCAGACATTACGTGTGTTTGTTTGTTTGTTTGTGTGTTTGTGTGTTTGTGTGTTCTCTCAAAGTTGTGACGATTCGATTCACCTTTCTTCTTGTTTGTCTGTGTGTGAGTTTCTCTTTTTTCAACAAAAAACACAATAAACAAACATCACAAAAACTCTCTTCCAATACGTATTGTTTGTGAATAGAAACAAAGGACTCAGGAGAAAGAAACAAACAAGCATGGGTCTCGGACCGACTGGTTTCGGTGAGTCGCGTTTTCCTGTGTTTTCTCTAAACGAACCATCAATCATCGCAGTGTATATGTTGTTTGCGTGTCTGTATCTTTTCTCTCTTACTTTCTCTCGGTGGAGTTGGACGCGATGGAAAATAAATAATATAGTATGTAACCGTGTTCTTCTCTTCTTATTTAAAACTCAATTACAGTTCGCGCACCAGTGGCAAAGTTTGCGTTCACGCTCGTGCTCATAATGGCATTTGGACGCCCGCTCTTATCCACTGTCCTCGGCGAGGACAGTGGTTTTAGTAGTAATCGTCATCAGCAAAACTACAACGAGAATGGTCATTTCTTCAACACGCCTGGAAGCGCGTGCACGGGAATCTTTTTGAACTATCACATGTGTCGAATGTTCGAAAGACTCATGGGTTCGCGAAAGTTTGGATCGTTCCTATTCTTTTCGTATTTACTGTGTCGTGTTTTGGAATCAGTTCTTTTGAAACTGGTCGATGGTGATGCGACGATGATGATGGAGAAACCGGCGGCGTTTTATATAACTTTGCCTCTCGCCGTCGTCTATTTCGTCGAGGTACCATCAACGTTTCACTTTACCCTTTTCGGGATCTTGAATTGCGGAAATACGCTGTTCGTGTACTTGGCCATGATGCACCTCGCCACGAGTAAATACTACGCGTCCATTGTCACGACTTTCGTGTCTGTCATAGGCGGAATCTTTGCATGGATACTCGTCGAATGTCTGGGCGTCAAACTTCCGCTTTGGCTGTGTTCGCTCGTCGATAAAACGGTAGGTAAAATTTTCGATAGCGGCGTAGGTAATGGTAGATCGGCGAGAGGGAAAGCGATAGTAAGGTTTGGAATCGGGAACCGTTCGGCAGCGGCTCAAGCCGAACAAAGAAGGAGGCGAGGAAGGGAAGGAGACGGAGGCCCGTTTGTTCTGGATGAGAATTCCGTCAATACGCTCGTTTCCATGGGTTTCAGCGAGCAGCGAGTAAAACAAACGTTGCACGTGACGAATAACAACATCGAAGCGGCGATGAACATGCTGTTAAACGAAAATTAGTCATCATCATTAGCTAGTGCTTAGTCTGCGTGTAGTAATAATTAAATGTATCTTATTAAAGTAGATGTCGTTGATCGTTCGTTACTATGAATCTATTTTACCAACCACGGTAAAAAACTCGTCGTCGTCGAATTCTGGGATGCGACGCCGGCTAAACTGCGAGACGGAAAAGTCGATTCAGCGTGACGACGATGATCCAGGAACCCAAGGAACGTTCTCCTCGTCTCCGCGCAGCACTCCTCTTCTGCTAGACTACTCGTACCGCTATTGTTATTCGTATTGCCGTATCCTCTCCTTCCACCTTCTTCTTCTTCTTCGTGAGCGTTCTGAATCGTCGCCGGTGAAGTTTCGGTCACTAAACCTTGTCGTTGTTTGTGTTTTGGTACTTTCGAGCAGACGACGTATAATCGACCGCGTCGTTTGACTATCCTGCACGCCTCGCACAATCGTTTGATGGCCGTTCGAACTTTCATCTTTCTTTTTATCTTTTTATCTTTCTTTCTTTCTTTCTTTCTGTTGTTGTTGTTGTCGTCTGTGTAAACGACGTGCGGCGAGTCTATTTGGAGATTTGGACTGACGACGAGTAAAAAAAAACTGAAGTGCTTCGTCATCAAAAATCGACTTTCCTCACAATAACAAAGAACACGAAGACAAACGAAGAATCGTAAACCATGATGAATACCATCGCTTTATCCCAAACATCTTTAACACCTTTAAAATGCAAATCCTCCCTATCCTCCTCCTCTGTGTTGAAGGCGAGAAAGTCTTCGACGACGACGACGACGAAGTGTATCAACAACAATTATAATAAAATGTCATCAACTACCAAGGAGGAAGATATTACCCTGGTCATCGAACAACAAAACCAAAAGTCTTTGTCGTCGTCGTCGTTGCAATCAAAGTTTGCTCGCGCCGCGGTAGGAGCTTCTCTCGCGCTCTCTCTCGCGTTATCGCCAACGTCTGCTGCGCTCGCCGCGAATGGTCTCCCCGACGAGGAGGTGAAAGTGTTGTGCGATGCCGAGTGCGTCAAGTCTTTAGATTCTATTGAGATGGTGACTACGCCGAGCGGTTTGCAGTATAAAGACATCATCGTCGGAGACGGTGAAATGCCACCGATTGGATTCCAAGTCGTCGCGGATTACGTCGCCATGAACGAGAAAGGATTAATTTTTGATAACTCAGTAGAGAAGGGTAAACCAAACGATATCAGATTGACGGGTGACCCGGAAAGCGCGACGGTTATCGTCGGTTTGGATGAAGGCTTACTGAGCATGAGGTCGGGAGGATTGCGAAGGTTGTACATTCCAGGCGATTTGGCATTCCCGAAAGGTTTAGCGTCGGCACCGGGCAGACCGAAGATTCCTCCGAATTCGCCGGTTATGTTCGATGTGAAACTCTTATACATTCCTGGACTAGACTGAAAAATAATTTAATCACACACCGTATTTGCATTTAATTACAAAGCTGCTATATTTAATTGGTACCAAATGAAAACTCGTATCTTATTGTAGATATTGAATTCAATTACATCGCTGTTGCGTTTTATCGAACGACAACTCCAATTCTACTTTGCCATCGTGACCGATGAACACAGTATCGAATTTATCTTTCGTTACGCTGTGCATAGCAAATCCGTGAAAAGTATTCTTCGCATCGAGAGTTTCAATTGGTCGTTTGTCATTATCTACGAGATGGTGAAGTTCATAACCTCCTATTCCGTTTGTAATGTAATGCGTCAGCTTATTCTTGCCGTTAAAATCGTCTCTTTGTGTACACGCGTGTTGGGCCGTGTGATCGTGGCCGTTGAGGTACACATCTACGTCGGAATTTTCAAGGAGAACTCGCAACGCCTCTCGTGTCGACGACTCACCCGGATACGCCACGTTGTCGTGTGCAAATCTGGAACTAGCCGAGATTATAGGTCTATGAGCCGTAACAACTCTCCATCGGTACTTTCCGTGTCCTCTTTCGAGCACTCGTTTTAGCCAGTTGAATTGTTCTTCGCCCGCTTCGGCAGAGGCGAAATCGCCGAGCTGGTCTTCGAACCGTCGTTTCTCTTTACCTGCAAGCAAGCCTTCTAACCCCACCCAATCTACTACAATTAACTGCATCTCTTCGCTAATATTATCGCTATCGCTAGTGCTACTTCCACCCCCTATTCTAAACTCTTTGTGATAATAAGGAGTTTTGGCTTTGCCCAGATGCCAAAGGTAGTTTTTCGCCGAGTGGTAATCAATCTGAGCTTGGACGTTGCCGCAATGGTCGTGGTCACCAAGACTCGCAAACCACCTCGTCGAGCGCAAACTACTATTATTCTTCAAATAAACTTGTTCGTATTTATAGTCCCATTGTCTGTCTTCCAGAGAACCAACGCCCGCGCCGTAGAAGTTATCCCCTAGAGTGGCCACAAACTGTGGTTGCACATTCTCGGCCAATAGTTTCATTTGCTGCGCGACGGCCATTTGCGCAGATCCTGGAAAGTTTTTGCCACCATCAATACCATCAATACCACGAACGCCCCAATCGCCGATGGTATAAAATATGAGATTACCGTCGCTACTGCTCCTATGACCGTATCTTTCCTTTAAATCCTCAAATTGATTATTGTCTCTTAACTTCTTCCCTTCCCCTACTTCTTCTTCCTCAGGAATCGTGAACGAGGAAGAGAAGGATGATATCGCAACCAGCACGCATATAAAGAAGAGCAGATGTACGCATCTTCGACGTTTTACACCAATCATCGAATAAGAAGAGATGGAGAGATAGATAGAGTGAAGAAGAAAACGTGGTTTTGTGCAGTTTGTGTTTCCTAAAATAACGAGGTGGGCTCTGTCTGTCGATTTTTTCTATTGTACTGTACCCGTACTTGTATACGAGGTAAAAAATCTCTAATTGAAGGAATTAATAATCGTCTCCACGAGTCAACACTTCTTTCCTCGTTGGTCGCAGCAATATCGTGTGCTCGTATTGCGCGACGTAGGAGCCAGTTTTATCCACCAGCGGCGGGTATTCAGCGATGATCCCGTTGGAAACAAGATTTTTCAAAGCGCCTAAATATCGGGTCTCGCCAATCCTGTCCAAGTATCGTCGACAGAAAGCGAGCGTCCCAAACTCTCTCTGTATGGTATTAAGTAGCTTTTTAGCCGTAGGCAAGCGCAACGGCACGTGACCAACGTCAAAGTTTTTCATATAATGCGAACATTCTCCAGCCTCGCGAACGTACCTGTGAGTTCGTTATATTTCAAAAAAGAGAAACGCCTGTCAGCTTAAACGCACGAGAGAAAAGAAAGGTAGGAAGAAAGATGTTCCAGTGCAAGGAGGCTCTGCATATATCGGGATTTCCGCCTGCCCATACGGGTAGCAGAGATATGCAAAGTACTATGAGACTGAAAAAGTGTAATGTAAGGACAAAACCAGGCGAAGTCATGAAAGAAAAACTCTTCGTTTGACTTCGCGAGTTTCATGGCGCCTCGAAAGGAAAACTCGCACATCGCAGCCTGTGTATGTCCAAATCTACTTCGCAATTTTTGCGAAGTAACGATAACTAGAGAAAAACCATGGAGAAAAAACAAAACAAAAACAATATGAGCAATAATAAATAAACGTACCCTTCGCCTGTGCTTCCGAACGTTTCGATGGCGTAAAATTCCCCTTCTTCCATTTTCGTTGCCTCGCCGCCTTTCACGATGGGAACGGATTTCCCTGCATGAATTTGATACGGTGCGATTGAATGACCGTTCAGATTTCTGCAGCATTTCACTTCAAACTGCTTCCCGCGAATATCTACACTGTGTGATTCCATAACCTCTTGAATAGCCTCGCCAATATCGCATAAACGTACGTCGATCCCGGATTGTTTAATTCCTTCGTCCGTCGCTTCTTTCACCGCTAATAGTAACTCGTCGTAATCTGGAACGAACGTCTTTGTGAACGCGCAATCTATAATTCTCCCGTTAATTTGTGTCCCAAAATCAAATTTAATTACGTCGTTCACGTCGATGATAGTTTCGTCACCCCCGTTTGGCGTCCAATGCGCGGCTATGTGGTTTTGCGAGCACCCGGTTGGAAAAGCAACGCCGCACTCTAAACCTTTCGCGTTTAACAGCTTCCTCACTGAATTTTCTAACGTCTCACACACGTCAATCATTTTCATTCCCGGTTTCACCCACTCTTGAATGTATTTTCTCACTTCTCTGTGTACTTCAGCGCATTGCCTCGCGTTATCGTACATGTCCAACTCCAATCTTTCCAACTCCCTCTTCTCCTCGGAATCCAATCGCCAGGACGTTTTCCCGTTATTATCTTGATACTCTTGGATTTCCCCTTCCGGGAAGCCGTTTGGAAAGAGTTCAGTCACTGGTACCGTCGGTGGTGCCGTTTGTTCTTTCGCCGCACCCGCGGGTGTGTATTTCACTCCGTTCCCACCAGAGGAAGATTTCTTCTTCTTCTTCTTCTTTTTCTTCTTTCCTGCTGCTGCGGCGTCCGATGCATTTATTTTTACTTCTTCTTCTTCGTTATCGTTATCGTTATCGTTATCGTCGTCGTCTCCATCTTCTTTCTTCTCGCGATGGTTATCGTTCAAGTTCAGATTCTCAATCTTCTCTTTCACTTCATCTTCTTTGTCTTCTTCTTCTTCTTCCTTTTTACCTCCCATATTCTAATCTTTGTCTTCTTATTTTTACGCGTAGGGGTGTCACCGTTTGTTGTTTGTGGTTGTTTGTGTGTGTTGTGAGAGAAAAAAAACGGAAAAAGGAGAAAAGGAACGAAAACATCTCTTCAGATTAGCAGACGCACATTCCTCGAAAGAAAGAAAGAAAGAAAAAATGTCTTCTGCGACGAAGGCGTTGGAAAAGCTCGCGCAAAAGAAGCGAAGAGAAAGCGAGATGAAGAAAATTCAGAAAGAGAGGGAAGAAGCGGCAAAGAAATCCTCGTGTTGCGGGGGAGGTCATATGGAGGGAAAAGAAATAGATTCGGATTATAATTCGAGCGATGAGGAAGTGGAACTAAGAGACGAGGATTCCTCGGATGACGATGACGACGACGACGAGAATCAAGGAGCGATTAAAGTAGGCCGTAAGCGCGTTTCTTTGGGATCTAAGAAAGACAAGTTAATTTTTGGCATCAAACCGTTGCCTTTCTTCTTTCTGTGCTTATTCATGTTTGTTCCCGTTTTCACCTTCTTGGACAAGTTCTTCAAGTTTTCGCAACCGAGTGGACCGAACGCGTATTCACACATACGAACGCCGAAACAACAAGAATGGTATATGAAAATCAAAGCGTATTACGAGGACGTAAATCCAGCGAAATTGGGAGAAGTTCCGCGGTTGTTGGCAAAATACAAAGGACGAGAGGAAAAGTTGTACAAAGCGCTCCGGAAGAAGTACGAAAAGAACTACGACCCGCACAAGACGAGAGAGGAGTTTTAATGTACTCGTATGTAGTAAGATATTGTATTTAATTAGGATAGATAAAATCTAGTGTTGCTAAAGTCATTGTGTAGCGGATTATATCCTGTCTTTGTTTCGCACGCGCCTCGTTCGCTATATTTCTCCATGAACTCTTTCGTCGTGAGGTGTATTCCTTTGTTTTCGTTGAGTAGTTTCAACGTATCAAAACATGTTGGAAAGAAAACGTCAGAACTTCCAACGACACCCTCTAAATATGAATTTCTATCGTAAGTTTTACCACCGGTACCCTGAGAAGCGACGACGGGCGCGTTTAATCCATCCATTTTCGCCTCGGGAAGCGCGTCGAAATCTGCGAACACCAACCGATGCCCGGGAACGAATTCACGCAAGTTTTGCAAAGCAAAACTACAGCCAGTAGGAAGGTAAATAGTTTGATTTCTGGTCAAATCCGCGGTTGAACTCACGTCGCGCTTCTTAAACATGCGCTTTACAGCATCGCTCAAGTGCGTCCAAATTGGAAGACTTTTACGAACCTCGACGACTTTATCGAGCACTCGTTTAATCTCCTCGTCCGTAATCGGTTCGTAAAATTCGACCCGGTCTTTCCCTTCTCGTTCGCGCTTCACTCTCGCCTGCATCCAATCACCAGTTTTCACACTCATGATGACTTTATCGTGCACTAAATTATCTAATATTTCAAAGCCTAAAACGAAGCAGTTCTCGGTTGAGCCATCCATGTGTTTTTGCACGATTTCCCGCCAACTCTCCTCTGTGTTTTTGCATTTCTGCATCGTCACGTCCACTGGTTTCCTCGTGCGGCGCCACACGTTTTCATGTTTAGCTTTCAAAATTGCGTCATGTTGCATCGACAAAGAAACTTCGCTCACATCAACTGAGCAATATTTCATGGATTCGTATATCTGAGGTTCGTTCGCTCGAAGGTAATTCAATATACCGACGGCGGCTGTTCCTGCACCACCACCGAGTTCTATCACTTTCAACGAAGCCGTGTGGTTCTTCTTTGTCTCTTCAATTAAATACCTCGCAATGGCATTCGCGTAGTGTGGCTTGAAAATTTCCACCGGCGTTAACCACTGTTTACCTAATTGAGTCCATTTTTGAGCGAGCGTTTCGGTGTATTCCTCTTTGTCTGCCATCAAATGAAAAGGCAGTGAGGCTTCCCCGCTATCAACACCAATTTTCCCAATCGGAGACTGTCCGTTTTGATTGAAATACCCTGTCGACTTGTCGTACAAGCATCTGCGCAAATAGTCTCTCAATAACTCGCCCCTGTTTGCCTCGTTTAATTCTCTCGTCGTCGTCGTCGTCGTTCTCGTCGTCGTTGTTTTCCTCTTCGCGTTGTTTTCTTTTCGTGTTGTCGTCGTTACGTTTTGATGACTATTAGAGGCCATGAATTTCCTCGTTAAGTATCGAACGCGTTTGGAGACGCGCAGCAGCAGCATCTCCTTCGGTTTTTCTCTTTCTCTGAATGCGCGGGCTACCGCATGGCTTCGAATACTTCTTCTTCTTTTGTGAAGTTGTTGTTACGTATTAGGTGATTTCTAATGTTTATGAGGAAAATCGCAAAGGACGAAGAAGAGCAAAGGTGAGAAAATGGTTTCATCGTTTCAAGCTTTCAACTATGGTTTTACGTACTACAACTTACTTCTCCTTAAGTCTATTTTTGCTACGGTTTCTAAATGAACTTCATCCGGGCCATCGGCAATACGGAGCGTTCGCGCGCCGGCGTATAATCGAGCTAAAGGTGAATCTTGACTCACGCCTTCTCCGCCAAAGAGTTGGATGCACCGATCGATAACCGAACACGCCACGTTGGGAGCAGAAATTTTACACGCCGCCACTGCACTTCTCGCGCGCGAATCTTTTATGCCTAGCTGATCCAAAACGTGCGCTGCATACAAAGTGAGTAAGCGTGCTCCATCTACTTCAACTCTACAATTTCCTAATACGTTCAGAACGTTTGAGTTTTCGGATAACGGTTTACCAAACGCGACTCGAGATTTCACACGGGCATAGGTGACGTCTAAACTTCGTTCGGCCATACCTACCAAGCGCATGCAATGATGTAATCGTCCAGGTCCTAAACGACCTTGCGCAATGGCGAATCCAGCACCTTCGCGTGCTAAGAGAGATTCCTTTACATCGACGACAACATTATCGAATATGACCTCGGCGTGACCGTGTGGAGCGTCATCATAACCAAAGACTAAAAGCGGACGAACGACTTTCACTTTATGATTGTTTAGCATTGGAACGAGAACCATGGACTGCTGCTCGTGTTGCGGACCCGTTGTTTTTGTCTTGCCCATAAATATAGCAATCGCACACCTCGGATCGCACGCACCGCTCGTCCACCATTTTCGACCATTCACGACGTATTGCGTGCCGTTCGTGCTTTTCGCAATGGAACTTTCAATGTTCGTGGCATCTGAGGACGCTACCGCTGGTTCAGTCATTGCAAAGCACGACCGGATATCGCCCATTAAAAGCGGTAACAACCACCTCTCTTGTTGCTCTTTCGTTCCATAGCGCAACAACACCTCCATGTTCCCGGTATCTGGCGCCGAACAGTTGAAAATTTCAGACGCCCAGGGGACTTTACCCATCTCCCGGGCCAAATGCGCGTATTCCAAGTTTGTCAGACCCGGTCCTTTGTACAACGCTTCGTCGTTGCCGCGAGCATTTGTAATCTTAATTAACGCTGCCGAATCTAAGGGCAACCACAGGTTCCACAATCCTTTTGCCTTCGCTTTCTTCTTCAATTCCTCCATTAGGGGATGCACAGACCATCGCTCGTTTGTCGTCGCATGTCTTTCAAAAACTTCCTCGGCATCGTACACGTGCTCACTCATAAACGCTCTGAGTTTTTCTAACAACATCATGCACTTTTCACTAGGTTCATAACCACCTTTAATCTCTTGCCTTGGAACTTTTGAAGCACCTCCTTGGACGACTACAACGTACGCGCGTTTGGCGAAGACTTCTACCAACGAACCCGCCTGTCGTGCGTTTCTAGAAGACGCATTTCCGGCGACCGCTCGGGCACGAACACCGGCTAAAATAGCCATGCCACGAAACATTGACAAGGCAACGTAGAACTTCCACTTTGAGCTTCCGCAGATATTCGGTAAACGCGCGTGTTGCGCCCAGATATTGCAGTATTGCTTCTCGGTAGGTACTCCTGCCGGCACTTGATTCGAATCGCCGAAGGAAGGATAAAACTCTAATCCGGGAGGTAAATAATATGGTAAGCAATTATACGCCACGTCCGCGTGCGGACAACCAACGGTAGACAATTCCCAATCTAGTACCGCGAGAACATCATCCGATCGTTCGTCATAGATCAAATTATCTAAACGATAATCGCCGTGGATTATTCGGTCGCTCACTTCCTCGCCGTCCTTGGGACAATTCGCATCCAACCACGCGACTAACTTCATGACGACTTCTTTTTCCGGTGTTTCTACCAACTTATTCGTAATACTTTTTTCGTATTGTCCGAACCATCTTTTCAGCGTTCGTCTCGAGTAACTTCCACTGGAGATGTTTCCGAAGGAAGTCAATCCCAGCTCGCGAATGTCGAACGAGTGCAAAGCGCCTAACGTTTTCGCCATGTTTTCGTATATTCTTGTCTTCCGTTCCTCTCTCGTAATGACTGGCAATTTCGGTTGTAAATATATCGTGCCTTGCACAAAGTCCATGATATAAAACGGCGTGCCTAAAATTGAACTATCTTCGCACAACAGAATCATCCTCGGGACTGGAAAGTTGGGGTGTTTTCTCTTCAACGCAAGCTGTACCTGAAATTCTCTCTCCACCGCGTGTGCGCTCGATAAAATATTCCCACCCGGTTTCTTCCGCAAAACGTATGATTTCAACGTCCCATCTGTCATTTCAACGAGCAATTTGTACGTCGGATTCGATTGACCGTGACTGAACTGCGAAAGCTTTCGGATTGTTTTTATCCGTCGTCCAAATTCCTCGTCACCGCCTCTTTTTCTTTCCTGTCGCAAATAGTTCAGAAGACGTTTCTTCTCTCGCTCCATGTTGTTCTCGTTCTTCTGAACGTGAGAATCGTTCGGAACCTCCACGGTGGCAAAGTCAGTGCGGACAGACATCTCGTGTTGCTGCTGCTACTGCTGCTCCGTTTTTAGGTTGTTGTGCGCTTGTCTGAGAGAGGGAAAAAGAGTAGAGAAATGGAAGGGGTGATGAAAAACAAAAAACAAGAGGAGTGCGTCTTCAAAGCGGCGTTGCGGCAACGCGCACGTGTCATTGCAATGAGCTTTTAGGATGGCATATGGTACGTGATATTATTAATTATTAAGCTGCTCTGTTCTCATCTTCCTAAATACTTATTCTTCGGTGAAGAAGGTGTATGCCAGACCGCCGAGAAGTGTTGCTATCGGCAAACCTCCGAAAAACCCACTATTGTTCTTTTTTGCCTTGGTCGTTGCGGGTGACTTTTTGTTCGCCGCGGCGGGTCGCTTCGTCTCTTTCTTACTCGCAGCCTCTTTCTTTTGTTTAAAAGTGGTTGGCTTCGCCGCCGTGTTTGCCGGCGCAGCAGCTTTCTTTGCCGGTGCACTTGTGGCCTTTTTCGCAGGCGCAGCTACCGTCTTCTTTGCCGCCGGTGCGGCCTTGACTACATTAGCCGTTTTCTTCGGAGCAGATGCTACTTTTGCCGCCTGCTTCGCCGGTGATGTTGCAGATGCAGCTGCTTTCTTAGATGGTGCCGGCGCCGCCGCCGACGCTCCTTGCTTCTTCTCTTTGAAAGTCGTCGACTTTATCTTCGGCGCGGCGGTTGGCGCTGCCGCTTTCACGGCCGGCGCTTTCTTAAATGTCGGTTTGTACGTCAACGCGGCAGGCTTCGATGATTTTTTCACCACAGTCTTGGCAGAAGATGTCGAAACTTTCTTCGTCTTTGTCTTCTTTGCGGAAGTGGTTGCAGTCGCTTGGCGTTTCGCGGCGGGAGTAGTCGCGGTTGATTTCTTCTTCGCCGCCGCGGTAGCAGGTGAAGCAGGTGAAGATTTCTTTTTCGGAGCACCAACTGATCGCTTTTTCGTGGCCACCGTCCTTTGACTCTTGGCGCTTCCTTTACTTTTCGCACTCGCCGTTGATTTCTTCGCCGCGAGTTTTGCCGCTCGCTTTTCTTTGAACGTCTTCGGCTCCAATTCTTTGGCCTCGATTTCCGCCTTGAGCCTATTTTTCGGAATCGGCGACGCTTTCAATCGTTGCACGCGGAACGCCTGTTCTTTTCGCGCAGCAATGACTTCTCTCTCCGCTCGCTTCTTCTTCTCGGCGAGAGCGACGGCTTCTCTCTCCGCTTTTTCGCTCGCTAACTGCTCCTGTTTCTTCGCTTGATCGGCGCGCGCGCGTTGCGCTTGCTCCTCTTTCTTTCGCTGTTTCTCCAAGTCAGCCTCGGTCGGTTTCGTTTCGACCGGAGTTGCTTCGGACGCAGGAGTTGGTGCATCTACCGCCGGTGCGCTGCTCGGTTCCGCGACAGCAGCACTACTCTCGCCCTTCAACTCCGGCGCCTTTTCGCCTCCACCGACTTGTTGCGCAGCGTCGTATTGTGCTTCAACACTCGTCGGAGCAGCATCGACGGCTACTTCGTCCGCGTACGCGAGAATATTCGAGGAGGAGGAAGCAAACATTGAAGACGCAAAGATAACCGCGCTCGTTGCCGCGGCCATTCCCTTCATGTGACTCTCCTCGCTCGTCTTCGTCTTCTCTCCGTCTCGACGAGAAGAAGCGAATGCGGCGATACGTCGTCGATTGGTAGTAATCTTTTTCGTCACAACATCATTGTTCTTCTTCTTCGAAGACAAGACGGACGTATTCGTTGCGCCGTGGTGATATTGCGCGTGCAACATTTTGATCGACCTCGTTCGTTCTGCGTGTGGACCTGTATGTACTTTTAAGTAGAAAGGTATTTATATATTATGTGTGATGAGAGCACAAACACGTGTAATCTTTTTCTTCTTTTTGACGAGTGGTGGTGACAGAGTCATCACTCAGCTCAGACAGAGAGGGCGTTTTTGGTTGCTTTTCGTATTGTTGTTCACATTTTCCTCCTTTTTTCAGTCCTTCCTTCTCTTTTCCCAAACCAACCAAAAAGACTCTTAAAAGTACACTTTGTTGTTGTTAGTCTACCTCTCCTCCTTTCTTCTTCTTCTTCTTCTTAGTATTCTTATCATGATTAAAAGTATTATTGGTCGGATGATCAAAATACACCTCTCCTCTCAATCCTTTCCCGCTCACGAGCCTCGCTCTCGCTTCCGCGATCCTCTCCTCCTCTTCTTTTCTGCTCGCCAACGTCGCCCTCAGCGAGACGTAGGAAACGTTCAGAATGAACAAACCGAAAATCATCCCGTACGCGGTGTGTTTTGACGGCGGTTTCCCTCCTTTTTTAAGAATGTACGACGTTAACGAGGATAACATTCTTCTCTGTTATTATTGTTTTTCGGTGTTGTCGCGATAAATTTATTATTATTGTTTAACTACTACTCTCGTCGTACTCCCACC
>Ga0115556_1000721_pt1 | contig 22357 bp, 12 predicted proteins | sample COGITO_mtgs_1104_5_FD_87282 | JGI IMG/M metagenome (GOLD analysis project Ga0115556, IMG submission 87282) | Pelagic marine microbial communities from North Sea - COGITO_mtgs_110414 | ecosystem: Environmental > Aquatic > Marine > Epipelagic | place: Germany:Helgoland, sampling site Kabeltonne... | reverse complement strand
GATAGGTGTGGCTGCACTTGCGGTGGTGGCGGTGGCGGCGGCGATGAGCCCGACGGCAGCTATGGTAGCTATCCTGGTAGCTATCCTGGTAGCTATCATGATGTCGCACCCGCACCTTCCAGGGTTCCTTGGGATTCTCTTCCTTCTGGCCTAAGAGAGGAAATGATGGGAGATATTTGTCAAAAACTGGAGTGGTGGGTTGAACAGGCCGAAAGTAATGGCTGCGACATGGGATGTCCTGCTGAGCCCACTGATGATACCACTGATGATACCACTGATGATACCACTGATGATACCACTGATGATACCACTCCTGAGCCCACTCCTGAGCCCACTGATGATACCACTGATGATACCACTGATGATACCACTGATGATACCACTGATGATACCACTGATGATACCACTGATGATGGGCCCGAAATCACCAAAGAGGTTCTTGTCGTCAAGGTCCCTGCCACGCTTGAGCTTAGCGGAATCGCCCCCCCCGCTGCGGATGACGAGGAGGCTTTTGAAGCCTTCGTGGACGTCATGGCTGATACTCTAGCAGCGATCATGGAACCCCCTGCTGGAGCTGAAATCGTTATTACGCACATCAATGGGGTAGCTGTTGAGCACGACCACGACCACCGTATGTTGGAAGGAGATGATCTTGTCATTGATTTCGAAATCGTTGTGACTAAGGAATGCGAGGGAGAGTGCGACGACGATGCCGTAGCTACTGAATTGGTTGGAGAATTGGCGGATTCCACTGCGAAGCTCGAGGAGGCCACCAGCGGGGATAGCGACATCTTGGCCACCACCCTGGCCGAGAAGGCTGCCGAAGCCGGCAACGATGAGCTGGCTGCTATTGACTTCTCGGCCATTGAGGCTGTTCCCTTCGTTGCTCCTACCGAGGCATCCATCCAGAGTAGTGTCGCTGACGCTGAGAGTACTGTTGTCACGTCTGACGGGGATGATGATGCTGGTGATGGTACCATTGACACCGATCTTGACGCATCTGGTAGTGTCGTTGGCTTCAGTGTTGTTGTGGGAGCAGTTGTTGCCATCTTTGCCACCCTAATCTAAGGAAGGCTTGTACTGATACAATTTACCTCTGCAGATCGATAATTCCACTTGTCCCGCCAGGGCCTGATTTGCCCTTCAGCGGAAATATTATGTGAAATATAAAATAAGGATGCTTATGATGTTGATGGCGTTGAGTGAATTTATCTTTCTTTGTTTGAAAAAGTACAATCATCACACCAAAGAATAATTTGTTTTTATCCTAGCTAATTTTGGGAATCCTTAAATAAGGATCTTCTTTTTTGATTTGTTTGGATGGTTTGTCCTTTCGCCCGTTACATTACAGTGCCTAAAAACCAACGCGAGTGATGGTGGGCTAACCTTTTTAACGACCTAATTAGCATCGTCGCCATTCGCGTCATCTCCATTCGCATTAAAGTCGCATTCGAAACCATTTTGACTCAAAATGAGAGCGACAATGAGCCCGTACAGGCCCAGAGCCTCAGCAAAAATCAATATAAGTATCATACCAACAAACAATTTCTCCTGCTGACCGACAGCGCGAACGCCGGCGTCGCCTACTATACCGATCGCCATTCCGGCTGCCATGCCACTGTGAGGGAGCGATTTGGATTTGAAGAGTCAGCTTATGTGTACATGCTGTACAGGCGGAGAAAGAAAAGAAGGGAATGTAATTATTGTGACATTATTGGATATGATTCTGTGCCAACAACTAGAAACTAGAAGGCGGTCTTATCGCTCCTCTTATTTTAGTCCGCTTTTGTCCTTACCTCAAACCACAACACAGACCAGCCGCTAAGTGCGCAAACCCAGTGTAGAGCGAATACCCCGAGTTGCCCCCCTGAGGTGCAGTGATACTGCCCTGAATAATGACGGCGACTATGAGGCCGTAAATTCCCAAAACACCCGCCATGACAACCGGAATGATATTACGCATCACCATTGAAGGGTTGAGGACTCCCATGGAGGAGATGCCGACACCAGACTTGGCGGTGCCGTAAGCGGCACCAATATTTGCGAAGACCAAAGCAGACGTCACACCCATAAAGCCAAAACTGGAGGTTTGGGTTTGGTATTGGTTTTAAGATAAGAAGAGTTTGTTTAGGGGTTAGTTTAGGGCTTGAATGGTGGTTGGGGGAGAAAAAAGCGGGGCCAAAAAAATCGCGAAAATTACCCGGGAGTGGGACAGCTAGTGACAACAGCAACCCAACCATACATCCACCACGCTATATTTTGCCCTTTTTGCTTGTTTTTGTCCGTTCAGGGATACTGTTTTTTCTTCCCAGAAAACTGGTGCTCACTATTTACTCACAATGGGGCTGACGGTGGGCAGACTTCATAATTAACCATCTTTATTACAAGCTATTGTGAAACAGAAAGAAGGAGGAGAGGAAAGGAAGGAAGGAAGGAAGGAAGGAAGGAAGGGACAGGGCAGTGTTACGGGGTGAAAATAAGAGAAGAGGAGCGTAGACAGTTAAGAGGGGTATTGTTAGTTATCATTAAGAGAGAAGCATGAACACAGCAATACCAGGGGGGGGGAGAAGGGAGCGATGGAGAGCAGAGATGACTGTTTTATTTCCATTGAATTGTTTCCGATAATATTGCTTCATCCCAGATATATAAATTGCGTGACTCCGTATACACGTACCTTTTGATAGAAAACTAGCGGGAATTGGAAAGGGGAGAGCAGCAATGACAACCCCAAAAAATGATGACCCCGAAGATTAATGTTTTACATCAAAAGTCTTCGTTTCTGAGTTATACATTGTATTAAGGGCCCCTCGACGCGCAACTAACTCTCAATAACTCCTCCGTATGGTATTTCACCCTTTTGCGGTCCACGCAATGCCCATAATCGACCAGATGGATGCATCTGGTTTCTCTAAACTTTTTGCTGACGAATGCGTGTTCAAGTTTGGAAATAACCCAGCATCCACGTCTCCTGCCGAAATTGAAGCAAGCGTATCTGCATTCTTCTCAAGCATTGCGGGTTGCTCACACGTGACCCTAAGTACTGATTACATTGAGGAGAAGAAACGCCTGTATTGGAAGGGTGAAGTGACTTATACCAGACGAGATGAGGAAAACTCGAAGCTCACGATTCCATTCATCAACGTCATTACGCTTGCTGAGGACAAGAAGTGTTCGAGCTATGAAATGTAAGTATTTGTTTGCGTGTACCTTTCCCTCGGTTGGTTCCATTCGCTGACTTTCAATACTCAGTCTGTGCGACAATACGGCTATCTGGGCGATGCGATAGATATCGCAAACCCTCACACCAAACAAGGTATAGAATTCAACGGGCCATCACATTACAATCCCGACCGAACCGGGCGACTGCGTAATATGGTGAACGCTATATCATTCAATGATGAGAGAGCAAACAAGCACTGGACTTGTTTTTCAAAAAAATCTTTGTCATATATAGTATTTAACATCCTTTGTCGAACAAGTAATGCTTACAAATTTTGTGATGACGCCGCCATCTTTACTCTCTCATAGCGTCATGGAAGACTTCCGCTGGGATCTCACCCGGGTCCTCACCCCAAGTTTCATTTGTTCAACTTTATCCTGCGCAAGCCAATCAGTGTTGATGACACCCTGAATGAAATCCCCGTATTGGTTGTGTATGAGCGGTGAAGGAAGTCCATAGGTACGTGCTCGGCTGTTTGGATTTTGTCTTTTTTTGTTAGATTTGTGCTTTTTTTCATCCATCCATCTTGTCGACACACCATAAAACTTGTTCAGAACAACTAACTACTCACCTCCATTCTTTCAGCCAGTCATCCCGACCGGGATAATAATTGAGTTCCCCTGCCTTTAGTTGCTCTTGTCTGCGGTATCTGAGTTTCTCAGCTTCGCTCTTTTCCATCTCGAGCTTACTTTTCTCGTATTGTGCATTTGCAGCATGACTGGCACAATCTAACCAAATCTCAGTCTTGTAGTTGTCCACGTGCTCTTGTGCCGACCCTCCACCTTCCCTCAAATCATCGGCGTGAAAAGAGTGGATAGATGTCTTGCTATTGTGGTGCCCCGAGTGAATGCTGGTATTACTATTGGTGCTATTGCCACCATCATTAATGACAAATCTGAGGCTCTCGGACAGGTAGTTGATCGGTATTTCGGTTGGTTTCATGACTCGGTTTGGGGGAACATATCTGAGTCGAGGTTGTACTTCATTGTTCTCCTCGCGCCGAATTGCGCAGGCAGATCCGGGAGGATAGAATGGCTGGTTCTTTATGAATGTGTAGGTCATCGCGGAACAATGGTAAAGTCAACAGCCCTGGGTCTATGGCAGTTTTTTCTGATTAATCAAAATCTAAAGGACAAATCGGTAGAAGTTGTGATGTGTGGAGATTTTTTTGCAGAAATTTTGTATGTTTTCGTCTCTATCCTTGGGTTTAGCAAAAACACGAAGAAAAAGAAGAAAAAGCAACGGCTATTGAATTGGCTTCAAATATGTTATATTATCGTGATTTATTCTGTTGGTCGACCTTTCTGTAAGTCTTAAATCTCTTCTTTACTGCGTTTCTTTAGTTTAAATCCTAAGAAACTCGCGTTTTACTCCCCTGAATATTCCACATTCCACCAACATACCCACATCCCCTCCTCTGCTATGCAAGCTGACTTTGACCTCAAATACATTTCCCTCCCCCCAAAATCTACCATGTCCGTCGATTGTGCTGCAAAATCCGTCTTTCTTCTTACTTCTTACTTTCTTGCTTCATACTTTCTTCTTTGAAACGTCTCGTCTGTGTCAATCAATGTTGATTCCACACATGAGTGCGCAATGTGGCAGCCTGTAGGAAATATGAACCACACTAGTAATCGTAAATTTGTTCATTTCATTTCACCATACAGTTGTTCATTTCTTAGTCACCAAAGTTGGTTTCTTTTATTTCTCGACATCCATACCATACCTGTGAATTTTTCTTTTTTCTACTTTTGTATTCCGACAACCACCACCACAGAGGAACAAACAGCAAAAGCCAACATCATGTAAACCGTGAAGCAATTCTCTTCAACACTATCTTGGTACTCGATTCCCCAGTCTTCGCCGAAGGGTCAATCTTCCCCTTCCCTTCAACTTTGTTAGCTTGGTAGGCGATATATATATTCCAAAAGGCACCAGCAACACTCCCCACCAGTGGACGGTGGTTCAACGGCACAAATTTGAAATTGATCCCCATAATAGCTGGCCAGAAAATATTGCCAGTCAACCATGTCTGAGGGACATCGCTAAGTACTTTCTTCTTGGCTCCTTCGATCCCTTTCCCCTGCAAAAGACAAATCGTCGAAAACGTCAGCGATATTGATATTGGTGCCTGCAAAGCGCTGAAAACAACCTTTTTTGCGACAGCTTTAGATGTCGTCCCCGCGAAGAGGTACTCTAGCAGGGAATATTGTCCATGCGACCACGGCCCGCTCACAATCAATCCACAAGTGAACATAGTTCGTGTCCTGTTCCAATTTATTCTGTCAAAGTCAGGCTTTGTAATATCCTCTGAGGTCTCTAATATTTGGCAGGCGACATCCCCAATCGCCATCGAAGATGATACCTGCGATACCGTGCGAGCCAGGGCAAGAGCATTCATTTTCTCAAGCCAGTTTTGCCAAGCTTCAACGCCAAAAAGCACCAAGAATTTTCTTGCGCGCCTGAAATTCTCGGCGCGCGCCTGAAAGAATTTTCTTGCGCGCCTGAAATTCTCGTTGGTTAATTATGCCTTGAGGGACTCCCCACCTTATTTAGCTTTTGGAGAAGGTGAGAAGGGAAATCAATCCTTTCAACTGAGCAGCCTCAATTTCCAAAGATAATTCTTTTGCCAAAAGGCCCTTAGAGTTGGATAGGTTCGGAGAGGTATCCGCAAAACAGTCTATTTCTCTTCAGTTCAACTACGTAAAAAAATTATTCGACCGTTTTTGGACGAGTGTATCTTTTGCTCCTTAGGGTTATGTGCATCTTCTGCTCCTATGAGATTTGCGGAGCATGTGACGTAGGGCCGGCCGGTGGAGCCATAGCTTCTGAGGCTGAGGTATACAGGTTCTCTCGCAAGGACTTTGCTCCTTTGTCGTTCGTACCACTGCACTACGACCTAGATCTTGATTTTGACAGCACAATCACATCAGACCAAACAACGACAGTGACTGTCACGAGCATGCAAACCTATAGAAGGCATCGCGACGGGTCCACAAGTACTATAAGCCTGAACGCGCACAATCTGGAGATCCTTTCAGTACAGTACATGGATGGTCATGTTGCTTTAGGTCCCCCCCCTGAGCCAAATGCTAAAGTTTTGCCTGATTTTGTGGGTCACATTGCTGATGTGAATAGCAAGGAGGAGTCTTTCGTCGATGCCGTGTACGTGTATGAGAAGGATGAGAGGAAATTGAACATCACGCTCCCTTCTGTGGCGGATGTTGGGGACGAGATCGTCTTGAAGATAGTGTCTAAGTGCTTCCCGAACGAGAGAGAGCTTGAGGGAATCTACTTCGACTTTACCCCTCCAGGCAAGCCCCAGACGATGATCAGTCAGTGTCAGCAGTACGGCTTTCAGCGAATTGTCCCCTGTATTGACATGATGACGAGCAAGACGTTCTACACGACGAGAATCACTGCTTCCAAGGACTACACCAACATAGTTACTAATGGAGATTTGCAAGAGAAGAAGGCAGCAGCTGGCGACAAGATGACGGCACTCTACTACAATCACAAGGTGAACATGGCTCCGTACCTATTCTTCGTCGCCGTAGGGACCTATGAGACCTACAAAAGCGAGGTGGAATATCCCGATGGGAAGAAGTTCGATATCGAGCTGCTTGCGCTTCCCGGGGTCCTTGACTCTCCTAAGAACGCTGAGGCTAGTCTGAAGGCCCTCAACGACTCCATCGTCTGGACTTGTGTCAATACGGGCAGGGAGAAGTACGCGCACGAGAAGGAGCGCGAGCAGATCTGGAAGCTTCTTGCTGAGCGCGACGAACTCAAGAAGAGCGGAGCTGACCCGGCCAAACTTGACTCCATCCGAGAGTCTCTGAAGCAATTGATTTCCCACTGGGGCGAGACGGGTTACTCCTACACCGGCACCTGCTACCGCGAGATAGGCATGGAGAACAGCAACTACGGTGGCATGGAGAACGTTGGCAACACCACCATTGTCTCCAGCATGCTCACTCCATCGAGGTGGATCATCGACGCCCGTCACATTTACATGGAAGGAGTCAAGGCTCATGAGTTCTATCACAACATCAATGGCTCGCAGGTCACTGGCGATACTCCCTTTGAAATTTGGCTGAACGAGGCCGTGACCGTCCACGTGCAGCGAGAGCGCGAGATCGCTATCTTCGGGCACGATTCCATGCGTCTGCAAAACGTCATTTACGCGCGCACGCCCGGGAGCGGCCCTCTTGCTATGGACCGCAGCCCTGCTTCGATGGCGATAGAACCCGTGGGATTCAATACGACGCAAGAGCTCATTACTGCTATGACTTATAGCAAATCACCTGAGTTCGTCAGGATGGTGCAGCTCATAATTGGCAAGGAGAATTTCGTGAAAGCTCTGGCAGATTACCACAGCAAATATAGCTTCGGAAATGCGACGAGTTCTCAATGGGTTGATTGCATGGCAAAATATAACACCAACGCTGAGGTCGATTTTAAGAGGTTCAGTGACTCGTGGCTCCGCAGGACGGGCTACCCGACTGTGACCGTCAACAGCCTAACTATGGAGGATGGTGCCTTGAAAATTGAGCTCAACCAGACTGGCTTCGAGGACAAGAGCGACGACAATCAACCTTGGGTTATCCCCGTTGCGTGGTCAACCGTTAAAGACGGGAAGAAGACCCAAGAAGGCCTCTTTATCCTCAACACGGCGAGCAAGTCGATATCGATTGAAAATGTTGACGCCAGCAACTATGACTTCATTTCTCTCGCGTGCGACTGGAGCTTTTATGGAGAGCTTATCGACAACGGCAGCACCAGCGAACAGAAGTTCAAGCAAGCCATGACGGACCCTGACACTGTCAACCGCTTTCTTGCGTACCAGTCTATTTTGGATAAGGAAAAGGCGAAGCTTGTCGAGGCATGTTTGTGTGGCTGCGAAGATCTAATTAGCGTGAGCGATGAGGTCATCCAACTGTATGGCAGCGTTTTGGATGATAGGACTCTTCAGGACAATACCAAGGGGACGTTCCTGCGTATCACCGAGCCTTGCCCTTCGCGTAGCGACCTCTCGCACTACTATGGACACCTCAAGAAGGCCAAGAAGATCCTCACCAGTGCAATTAGCGCGGTATACCTGAAAAAGGCAATGACTGAGTTCAAGGAGCTGGCACTGGATAGTACTCTCATTACTCGACCGCTCAAATTTGCTCTTTACCAGCTCATTAAGTGCAGCGATGACGTGTCGAGAGAAGAGAAGATTACTCTCGTCCAACCCCTTCTCAGCGCTGAGAGCATGAGCGACAAGGCTTTCGCGTTTGTCGAAATGCTCGAGTTCGGTGGGGAGGAAGGAAAGAATGCTCAGGCCATGATCAAGGCTGACTGGACTTCGCACCCTATTGGAACTGAGCAATACATAAGCTGCATCGGTATCGCTGATTGCGATGGGAAAGAGGCCAACGTCAGGCAGCTCATGAAGGAGAGCTTTTTCAAGCTGAGCTTGAGCGGACACGGCAGAGGTATCAGTCGAGCCTGGTGCTCTGATTTGCATCGTGCGCTACTTACGCCTAAGGGACTCGAATTGACGAAGGAAATCTTCTTGAATGTGGGAAGAGTCAACCAAATGTCCGCCTACGGATTTCTCAGCAGTTTAAGCGAAGCTCACAAGATGCCTGCCAGCATTAGAGAAGTCTTGAAGGCCGCCGTCATAGAAATCAAGGATGGACTAGATTCGAAAGAACAAGAAAGTCTGTTTAACCAGCTGACTAGGCTGATCGCTGGGTTTGACTGATTTTCGATTGGGGGAGAGTTGTGGAACTGGTTTTGTAATATTAAAACTTTTGGGGTTGAGAATTGTTGAGAAATTTCATTTTCTTCCTACAAATCTTTTCGCAAATCATTTTCTATTGTATATGACCGCTTCACACGTCCCCGACTGCTGCTTCGAGAACGTGATTTTCTACTGCCTTTGTTTATACCTGTTCTCTTTCCTGATGACCTTCCACTTGGCGCCTTCACTGCGCTTGAGTGGATGTCGTCTCTTTCAAATTTGGGGTGAAACCCATTGCGATACACGTGCATAAGCTCACTTAACGTCACGCTCCTCAACCTTTTCTTCTCAAGCCCTTCCAGTACTTTTTTGATCGCTTCGAGTTCCCACTCTCTAAATCCCCTCTCTGGCATATGCAGGACGATTATGGATCCTTTTTGCACCGAACGAAGGATGGTGGATGCAACAAAGGAAGCATCGGGGATATGGGGGTCGTTGGCGTAGCAGTCAAGCATGACATGTTTCAGGCCCCTCTTTTTGAGAGCACAACTCATCGGCGCACTGATTTTACCGCTTGGAGCTCGAAACCATCGAACATCTTTCTGGAAAACGCATCTTTTTCTACCCTCATTCTCCTCTATTTTTCGAGCTGCTCTTATCATTTTTTCAATGTAGTTTGTTGTTGCATCAAGGTCTATGTGTGCCAGGTGCGACATTCCGAGGAACGAACGAATAAATCTGTTAAAGATGTTTTTCAAAGGTTCCTTCTTCGTCTTTTTTACCTCTCACCTTTTTCGAATTCTTCCGTGGGCGCAGTATCGTACTCTTTGTCAAAGCGGCAGTGATTCCCTAGTTCGTGAGATTCCAGCAAAATCTGCTTGACAAGATCATCCTTCCATCCGCCTGTGTATTGAAGGGTTGTGAAGAACGTTGCCTTCATTCTAAACTTCACATTAGAGATTACATCCAAAACTTCCCTCACCATGGACTTGGACTGATCATTTTGACGGCAGAAACAATCGTCGATTGTCAAAGCAACAAAACCTACTCTCTCGTCAAACTCTTCGTCGAGAATATCTACGATTCCATCATCGTCTTCCTGAAAGAAGCAGAAATCAGTCATCGGCTTTGGGAATAACAGTGGCATAAATTGCCTCGGAAAGAAGGAAAGCAACGTAAACTGTAACTTCATCAGCCACACCACCAGTATTGACGCATCGCTCGCAAGGGCAGGATCTTCATCTTTCTTCCATGTGAATTTGGCACCTTTGGAAACAGGACCACGAAGAAGAAGATAAATCAATAAAAAGAGAAGTGGAAGGATGAAAATGAAGTGGATGAGGTGGAAACCCATAATTCCTAAGTAAGTGGCAATTTAGAGTTTTATTTTCAAATTTAGAAGAGAAATAAAAGCAAATGGATTTTTTTGTTCCAGAAGAAGACCCGGAAGTGACGCAGTGACGCCAGGGATGCGTTTTGCAAAATCTCAAAAGAAGTACCAGGGTAAAAAATCTCTAAAAATTCTCTACTTCTTAGGCAACGCCTTAGAGATCCTCACGCCTTAAAGATCCTCACCCAAATAATTTCTCCGTCCCGCTCTCCACTTTTCCATTGCATGTGGTAAGACGGTTTCTACACATGACGCATGATCCGTTATAAAAAATTCCATATCCCGACAAGTCTTCTCCACAGCCTGGAGAAGTTTAGCATCGCCTTCAACACTACCACCGTCGTCAAAAACCTCAACATAAAAAACAGAGTTTCCCCCTTCGCCATTATCGAATTCAAAAGGCAATCGAAAAGAGGGCATTTGGCTTATGGGAACTCTGCTACGTTCAAATTCCTCCAACAACACCATTCTTGGCACTATGCGTTTGCTCACCCGCCACCAAACAGCACAAGGACCTGCCTGATACAGAGGATCTGTAATTGTGTGGTTGAGTCTAAATTCGTCAGTTGCTTGCTGCGTCGCCAGTGCACAGTTGTAATCATCGGCGACAATGAATCCTCCAGGAGGAACTCTTCCTGCAAGCAAGAATAGGGAATCAAAATAACTCTCATACATGTCCAAATCGATTCTTAAAATTGCTATATCGCCCTCAGCACTGCCCTCCTTCGGTAGCGCATCGATGACGCGAGGTATGCTCTCCCTCACATATCCTTTAAAGAACATGGCGCTCACAGTCGCGTCCCCTTCCTCCCCAACATTATCAATCTGGGGCACATCAGGCAGATAGTTCCTGAAGTTCTCCCTGACCTGATCTTCGTCGACCTTGAGTAAGTGTTGCGTCCACCACCAGTCACTGTCTTTATCCAAAGTACTACTGATGGGCAACCCCTGAAAACTGTCGCAGAGCAGAACACGATAGGAGGGACCAAGATTTTTACCTCTTTTATTAGCATTGTCAACTGCCTCCTGCAAACTGGCAGCAGCATAAATGCTTCCCCCTCCCCTCCACACCCCGAGCTCTACGATATTATGTGCTGGGACTTGATCCGCGACAATAGCATCCACCATCCAGCCAAGAGAAATCAGTGTTTCCTCCGGCAGCATTGTAATGGCAGCAGCTCCCCATTTCGTCTTGTCAGGTTCAAAGGAGAGCGCCTTGTTAAATGCCACTTGGACCTTTGTCGTGTGCAATTTTCCAAGGAGGGAATGGCGCAGAAGAGTGAGGTATCTGCTGTTGTTTATGTTATCCTTGCTCGGGATGGGTTCAGAGGCAAGAGAGAGGGGAAAGAGGAACAATAGGAGGAGAAGGGAGGTATATTTCCCGTTTACCACGCATGCATAGACCGTGGTAAGGCGGTTCTTTCTGTCTTTCCGCGCCATCTCGTATATTTTATGAGTTGAGAAAATGCTCATTTTTTGGGGCCCATTTTTTTTTTCTTTTTTCGTCGGATGATGGGAAGTTAGCGCTAGTACAGTCCCATTAGTGCTTTTTCAGAGATTTTTTTTCTCCTTGCTGCATTTGAAAGTTTTTTCTCCTCTGCTAAACGCTATTTGAAATCGCTTGAAACTCCGTCCAGTCCCTGTATAACCATGCCTTCGGCCATCTCCTTCGGAGCGCGTACAACACGTGAAAATAATTATGTCGGTGTGAGTAAGGAGACCATTCAGGGCGACCTTGGCCCTGGTTCCTACATCTTAAAGGATACGATCACTCCCCAGAAACCTTCCTATGCCCCATTTGGTTCAACGTCAGCCAGAAAGTTTACCAGCAACCAAGGCAGGCAGGCAATTCCTGGCCCTGCTGCGTATGACACCGTCAAAGTTGAAGAGCAACGTAAAATGGCCGTGAAGGAGGAGAGTGATCCGGCCTTTAAGCCCAGCGGACCAAGATTTGTACACAAGAGGGATGACACACCCGGACCCGGACATTACACTGTCCCGTCAACAATTATCCCACAAAAGAGCAACTACGTGCAGACATATGATGAGCAATCGGAGGAGATGAGCTGGAGTCGGATGCCAACTGCGCCTTCTATTCCAGCCGCTAACCAGTGCTACGGTTACGAAGAGAATCCGGCCACTGGTGACTTGGTAATGCAGAGGCCTATGAATCAGGGTTACAAGGGGGAGAAGGGGGATACTGCAGGTCCCCTGGACTACAAACCCAAATTGAGCCAAACGAAGAGAAATGTTCGGTCCATTGATTTTAGTAAGGGTACCAATCGACCTGATATCACTTCCAAGCTCGCCGGATTGAAGGAGAATTCGAGCTCCCCTGGCCCTGGTTCTTACAATTTGATAGATTACCAGTCTACTCAGGCAAACGCGGCTGTGAAGCCGGTGCAAAGGAGGAAAAAGAACGCTGTTTTCGAAAGTAAAGTCGAACGTCTCAAGGAAAAGCGTAGGTACGAGACAATGGGCCCCGGACCTGCGAGCTACGTCTTACCCTCGACTTTGAAAGTCGAAGATAGGCCTGACCATGTGCAGTGCTTCGGAACCAGCAGCAGTCGGTTCTTGGAAATGCACGAGACGGGAGCTCCTGGACCAGGGTTTTATGGAAGACCAATGAGTGACTTCGAGCGGAGAAGCTTAGAGGCCCGGAAACAGAAGCTTCGTCAGCCCAACCACCGTGAAGCTGTCCCATTTTTGTCTTCAGGGCAGCGGTTTGTATCCAGCAAGAACAACCAGTTCGGATCTGCCCCCGGAAGCTACGAGTTCCCCGGCACCATGGCAAGCGAGATCAAAAAGAAGCTCACTAGTCGGGTCGGGGCCTTCGGAACCACGAGCAAGCGCTTTCCCAATTGGACGGAACAGGAACAGATGCCTCAGGCGACTGGCGGAACAGGGGGAGGTGGGAGTAAGCGGAGCCACTCTCAGGGAAGCAGCAGGCAGTCGGCCAGCACCAAGAGCGCTGCCGCGGGAGGGAGCGCAGGTATTGAGAACTACTTGAGACTTGTCACGCAAAATGGGGGCGAGGAGGAGTGGGGAGGCAATGCGAATAACATGGGCTCCAAGAAACCCATGAGGGGGCGCCCCCATGCAGACAAGTTGCACGCGGTTCATGTTGGAGCTACAAGTGGCGGCGACAGCAACAGCAACAACAACAGCAACAACAACAACAACAACAACAACAACAACAACAACAAGACCAGCAGCTTCGCAAGTGCCAGTAAGAGATTCGAAGAGAGAGGCAAGGACCGAGATGCCGGACCACCCCCCGGGGCGTATGACGTGAACCTCAAGTGGAGGAGCACTAGTGTTGTGCCCCTAGGAAGTGGACCCGCAGAACGGATACCCAAGATTAATCGCACAAGTGGAGACATCGGACCCGGTGAATACAAAATCGGAAGCAGCATCAAGGTCAAGAACAACAACAGGAAGAATATCATGGTCAGCACACAAAGTCGGTTTGGCGTGGCTGACAAGAAAATGGTCGATGCAGGACCAGGTCCCGGTAGCTACAATGCTGACTACTTTTACGGTAACCTCATACAGCCCACATTCAATATCGCTATTGCAGAAAGCTGTGGGTTTTTGGCTTAGAATTGTTGCTGTTGTCGTTGTCATCGTTGTCGATGATGTTGACGATGATGGTGTTGATGTTGGCGAGTTTTTAAATGTATAAGATACCAGGAATAATATTGTGGCAACTTTTATAATAGCAGCCTTTTCCTCGTTCTATTTGTTCTATTCTCGTTGGCCACATGTGGAAGCGGATTCGTCTAATTGATTGGTGAGATAAGGGGTAAGGAATAAGGGGTGGGGAGATGATCAAAGCAGGCAGAAAAAATTCTTTGGAAAAAAAATCTTGCTGTCCCTTAACTTGATCGCCATGTCTCGTCCCCCCCCTAACCCTAAAAAAGCTGCCAAAAAAGAAGAAACTGCCCACGACGTGTCCGCGTTCCGGGGCCCAGGCCGGCCTACTCCTGTGGCAGGTCTGCAGGCGCCTGTGGTTATGAACTCTAGTGGTTTGTTGGTCCAGATAGAGAATACTGCTGAGGTTGGCGGTTTAGAGTCGTTGCTTAGTCCACCACATGTGAGCAACGTCAAGGGGATCGATGAGAAGAACCATAGCCGGAAAAAGTTGGACAGCGACAGCTGTGTGGTGGGCAGAGAGGCGTTCGTGGCAAGCCCTGTGAAAAATACGACGGCTATGAATGTGCTGCTATCGAGGTGGGCGGGGGAGATTGAGAACCCCCGTGATTTGCTTCACTGTATTGATCTGTTTGGGGGCGCAATGAGGATGGTGTTGCCCAAGAAGTTTAGGGACGTGAGCGATGTCCGACAGGTTCCAGACCACCAGGAGGTTTGGCAGGACTGTGGCTGGCAGGAAAATTTTTCGAAATTGAACGGCAGCGGAGACGCGAACGCGAACGCCAACGCCAACGCCAACGCCAACGCCAACGTGCAGAGGGACGCCGCTTTGGTTGTTGAGATCCTGGACTACCAGAATTCTGTCTCAGACAACAGGGCTGTAAAATTCTTCTTTGACGATTTGGCTGATGGGAACGGGTGTGCTGCGGGTGATGAGGGGAGAATTTTCTTGTGGCATGAGGCGGAGCCCGTTGGCACGCGCTTCATGGAGGGTGTGAGAGTAGGAGGGGGGGAGGGGGCTGTATTCCTGAGGGGCAGTGGCTTGATGCAAGTCTTGGTTGAGAAAGATGGCGATTCGGCCTTGCAGTGGGTGAAGGTCAGTTTGGTCTTGCTTCGGTTGAAGCAGGTGCAGGCTGATCTTCTGCTTAGCTATACGGAAAAACTTCTTCCTGGTGAATGCGTTGATGGTGATGGCAAAGGTAATGGCATAGGAAATGGAACATGTGGAGATGGCAGCAGAGGTAACAGCAACAGCAACAGTAACAGCAACAGCAACAGCAGCGGTAAAGGGAACACAGATAGTCGCGAGGGTAGGGATGCTAATGGAAGCCAAGCCAAGGTGAACAAGAAGGAACCCATCTCAGCAAAATTGGATGAACTCAGCTTGGCTGAGCCCACAATTGGCTACAAAATCAGAGCTACAGCTGATGTAGAGGGGCAAGTGAAGAGAGAAAACTCGGTGAAAAGAGCTGAAACAGCGACGATGGAGACGGTGGAGGCGACTCCAGTTAAGCAGGAGGAAGAAGAAGGAAAAGACCCTCGAGCATTTGACATTGTCTTCAGGCTCGCGTTAGAAACCTTCCGAGTTGATGATTGGAGTTTGTTTTGCTAGCGTAACGAAACCCTCGGAATAAGCATAGCAACATCGAAGTAGAAGCGTTAGATACAAATAGCTACTTTATTATCCAACTCAATATTTATTTTCCATCACACTCATCTCACTCGGGTAGAGAGAACTAATTGTTCCTTGCCGCTTGAGCAGCTCCAGGTGTCTGTTTCCCTCCATGAGGGCATTATCCCTTTCCACCCCCGTGTAATTGCGCGCAGTCTCAAATCCGACCCGAACTCTGCGTTGTGCATAGCTCCGAAAATTGTAATCAGCAAAGAGTTTCGTGGTGCGAAGCATTGTGCGGTAAAGCAGGAGTGGGTTTTTTGGTGCCATGTGTGTGTCGCGACGCGATGGAGGAGGTCAAGCAAAGCAACAATTGAGGTTATTAAACAGGGATGATGAATGCAGTGTCAGGTTTTATTTGGTGGAAAAGGTTTTCTTCACAGTCAATTCGACTTTGTTCATTTTAAAAGTGTTCATCTAACCTTTGTGTAGAAGAATCTACACACACAAAGAAGAGTGTGTGTTTTTATTTTCCTTAATCGCTTTTTTCACGTAGTGGGAACAACCTCTCTTGATACCACCACCCCATTTTCACCTGTCTTTACTGTAAGGGAGGTTGAAAGGTCCCGTCGTCTGCATCGTGCATCGTTATAGCTGACTCAGACAGGATTTCTCGTCGGATGGCTTTAGGTTCAGGAGATAGAGAAGCTCAGATTCTCTTGGATTTGTCTCGAGTCTCAAGTTCAGGTTCATCCACGCCCTCCCCCTCCTGCTGTGGGTACATTTTCAAGCAAAACGATATCGCGTGGACGTGTATAACTTGCCAAGCTGATAGTACTTGCGTGCTGTGCAACGAGTGTTTCAGCAAAACGGGAGGAAAAGAGCGTCATGCTGGCCATGATGTGAAGTTTCACACTACAAGTGGAGGGGGTACCTGTGACTGCGGCGACTTTGAAGCGTGGACACGTGCACCGAAAAATACTGAGCACAATAGCAGGTGGTATGGTGGGTGTGATTGCCACTTATGCGTCCCTGATGATGATGAAGACGACGACGACGACGACAGTAACAATGGCGGCGACAAAATGGTCGATGAGAACGACGCAAATAACACTAGTGACGAAGTAGTCAGCCCCTTTGAGGACGAGTCCGTCCCGCAGCATATCAAAGATGGTCTCTTGGGCTCCTTTTCGGAAATGTTGAAATTGGCCACCACTCACTCAAGGGGTTTTGATTTTGACATGGCTTTCAACCACAACAAGTACAACCACAGCCAGGGGGAAGAAGTCAAAAGCATCGACTTAAACGTATTCTACGTAGACCTGCTCCGCAGGTCGAACAAAGGATCCGATAAAATATCTTCTCTGCTGAAACAGCCTCCCGCTCATCTTGGCGCTTCTCTCAGTGCAGCGCTTTCTCCCAACTCACTTGCAATGAAGAGATTCGGTCCAGACAAGCGAATCCGGTTTCGGGAGGGGTTTTGGAAGTCTACCGGGAAGTATAGAGAGTTTTTAGACTCAAGGAGCAAAACGTGGCTTGTGAGTTGTTTCTTTGACACCCCCAGCGAGTACTTCACCGTCTACGATAGGCTTGTTGGCAACATCACACTCCCTGCCAATTTATCCTCAAAAACTTGGGCAGACATTGATGCGAAAGAACTCGGATCAGTTTTTGGGTCATTGAACAGCCCATCTTTCGATGAACCGTTGAAAAAGCTGAAGAAGGCTGCCAAGGAGCTCAAGGCCGAGGGCGTGACGAATATCCTCAGCGTCGATAGGAGTGACGCTTTGGGGGTAAAGTTCCTCAGGCTTTGGTTCCTCTGGTTCGAGCATGTCGGCTTCCGTTGTCAAGTGATCCCAGGAAACCCGTTTAAAGATGTTTCTGTGAGTAAAGCCGTCCAATCGATCTCCTATTTGGTAAAAATAGCGCTGTCGGGAGGGTTAAAGGGGAAGGCCTTGGTCAGAGATCTGCTGCTGAACCCCTTACACCTTCGATCTGCGTCCTCCCTGGTCGGTTTTAAAGACCCTTACAACCTGTTCAAAATCGTCACGGTAGACAATAGTGATCTTCTTCACGTGCTTGACACGCGAACTGCTCTTAGTGTTGACGAAGGTGGCATTAGCAGGTACAAGTCTCCAGCTTCCATGTCTCCGTCATTTTTGCATCCTCTCAACGCATTAATCTCGCTTCTTCTTTTGGATGTGTATATTCCCCTGACGTACCGGAAATGTATCCACGAACTGTACTTAATTTTTTTAACGGATGGATCGTTCCGTGCAGGCCTGATGGAGGGGTTAACTGTCGCATACAAACCGCTGGCCACCAATTATGCCGACGCAGGCCACGGCGGTGGTGCCCACGACGTGGATGAGGAAGGAGAGGGTGCTGGAATTTTGAGCAAGATATCTGTTCAGATATTCACCACGAGTAGCCTTCTAAAGAAGATTGATAACTACTGTGCCCGAGTGGGCAAGTGGGAGGAGGGAAAAGAGAGGCCTTTCCTTCTCAATCTCGCAAATATCATTATGGAGGAAATCTACTACAACCAGCTCGACGCTTGTGAACAGACGGCATTAAATAGTATCACTACGTATGGTTTTGATATTTCCTCGGGAACTCTGCCTGGTGAACAGCCTTTATACAAATCTCACCTTCCCAGAACGTACTCGGATGGATTTTTGACGGCCAAGCTCACCGATCAGATGCGCTTGTGGCCACTTTTCCGGGACTTGCGCTATGTACTGAAAACAGCCGGAGCGGCCGAGCGGAATTTGCGTAATCGCCAAGTGGCGAAGACTTGGGCGAGGTTGTTGCGCATAGGGCAGAATATGGACCCACAATTTCGCAAGACGAATGGCGATGCTATCGAGTATCCGAAGGACACTTGGCAAGAGTCGTTTGAGCTTTCGTTGACTCTGAGCTCTACTAACCGGGCTTTCGTTGGTCTTTGGGAGGACGAATTGAATGACAAGGTTACCTATGATGGCCGTCTGAGGGCGATGGACAATCTCTTAACTGCTCTGATGGAGGAGATGCGTGGCGAACTGTGCCGTGAGGTAGATGATCTTGTGAATATCTGGGGCAACGATGAACCGTCAACAATTGTCGTCGGGGAGCGAATTGCGTCGGAGCGCGTCAAAATCAACGCCGGGCTGAATGCGAACGCCCAGTTGAAGGATCCAGAACGTATGGTGACCGCGCAGGCCATCCAGAAACGCTTCTCCTTGCAGGAGATCCTCTGTCGCGGCAATTTGAAACTCCGCCTCTCTCATTTGAATCTACAACCGGAAGAGAAAAAGCAATTGTTCGACAAAATGGCTGTGGGCGATATTCTTGACGTGTGTGAGACAGTGCACGACAGCTACAGTGGAGATCCGGTTAGTCTCCATTTACCGCTTCACCGCTCTTTCGTGGCAGGTTTGCTCAGTTTGTGCAAAGCGCCGCTGCCAGACGGGTGCGGCGAGCTTTATGCCTTCGAATCGCCTCTTACGTTCTTTGGGCGGTTGGGAGGGGCTGTAGATGCGATTGGGGAGCAAACGGACCGTGATAGGAAGGTAGGGGCCATCAAAGTGTTACACAGCTTTTCAGATTTTCCACTCAGAACCATTGTCAGCGCCAAGCAGATGAATTTGAAGATGTGGGCACGAAATGGCGATTATCAGGTGCTGAATCAGGCGATCAATTACTTTCAGCCTCCTTTGTCGCTCTCTTTGCACGACCTGGATCTTCACATGTGTCAATTCTCGGCTAGCAATGCTGTTGAAGGCCTCAGCCCTGGGAACTTTTTCAAGACAGCCCTTCTGCGGTTCGGATTACGGCTGGAGCTGTCAGACTTCACCAAATCTGCCCTTGAAGCGACGTCCAAGACACCTGTCGTGAACGATAGGCAGACGAAGATGGTGAACGAGTTTTTTGCCTTCATGTGCGTGGTTATCACGGAACTCCCTGCCCCGCCAACTGCCTTGGCACTTGAAATCGCTGCTAGGAGAGAAATCGTGCACAAGCTCGCCGCTGCCACGACCACCGGATGCGTTCATCACGAACTTATTGAGGCGGTCACTAAGGGTGTACGCGATGCTGACAATGTCGGGGGGCTGGATAAGATGATTGATAGCATAATCGATGACGTCGCTACGCCCATCAGGCGTCGCGATCAGGTCTGCTTCGAGCTCAACCAAACCTCGAGTGACGAGTACGATCCAGTTTTCTGGCACCTTAACAACGAAGAACATCAAGAGGCCATGAGTCACGTTGCACAACTACGCCGTAAGAACAATAAGAAGCTATCGACTGTATCTCCACTTTGCGTGGCACTGAACAGGAGCCATGCTTTGTTTGAACCGGTGAAGCAGTTATTGTTTGTCGACGAGAGCTTTCAAGCCATCAGGCGTGCTCTCTTGATGGTTGTCTGGCGAGGGCTACCGTCCCCTCCCCGAGTGAAATCTGAGAACTTGGCAGAGGCCATCTCCACTTCGCCTGTCAGTTTCTTAGAAATCCTGCAATTCTCTACCTTGCAACTCCACACTGCCAGTGCCTGTGGTAGTAGTGCTGCATTTCTTGACGGCATTTTGAGAACCCAGGAGACCAGCGGAAACGTGCTCAACTCGCACAGGAGCCTGGCGGACAGCAGTAATGAAAAAGATGTCATTCCTCTAGAATTCCGCTCCAGCGTCCTGGGACTGTTCATCCTGCTCTTTAAGCATTGGGTAAAAGCCGAAAACTCATCTCCCTCGAGAGATCTTGTCGTTATGGGCCTAACGTGGTACTTAAGGGCAGTCAGCCTCAGTGCAAGGGGGGAAGATTTGTCACTTGCTCGGACTGGGGGTTGTGGAGGAGGAGGACAGGGACCGACTACCACAACGGTCAATGAAGTTGTTGTCGACTTGTTGAAGACTTTAGACGGCCTGTGGCCAGAGCCTCTATCGTTGGCATCGTCTTCTTCTGCCTCGGCAATGTCCTCGGCGGATAGGAAGTCAAAAATGTTAGAAGCAAAGAGAAAAGCCGCCAAAGAAAGGGCCCTGAAAATGATGAACAATCAGCAGAAGCTATTCGCCGACACTGTCGAGGACAAGAGTTTGCTGGAAGAAGACGACGAAGAGTGCATCATCTGCAGTAGCGCGCTTTGCTACGTCGGCGGCTGCGCGCAAGACAAGTACGAGTGTCCGCTGGGTATGATTGGACACGTGCAGCGCAATCGAGTCCTCGGGGAGAGGATCTTCAGGGAGCAAGGGCAGGCGATGGAAAATGTCGCATTGGTTGTCGGGGAAAGGGGCTGTCAGCTCAGGCGAGGCAGCGACGAAGACAGCGAGCTGGGAAGTAAATTGGAAAAGGGCGAGGTTTTGGAAATCGTTGACTACCGGGGGGAAGGTGGGGTAGACGGCCTGCTGAAGACGAGACGATTGCGCTTGAAACGGAAGAGAAAGGATGGTTGGCGAGAGGCGAAGGATGCGGACTGTGAGGCGGACAGTTCTCAAGAGGAGGGTTGGGCAAGCTGCACCTCCGGGGGGAAATTGGATGGATACCAGATAGTGAGCCTTGCCAAGAAGCACTGCTGGAGAAAATTCGGCAAGGGCAGGCCTTTGGTGAAAATGTGCGGCCACAAGGCTCACTTGCCCTGCGTCGAGCAGCTCTGTTTGAGTAACATGCAAAAAGCGGCAAGTAGATTTGCCATGACGGGAGAGCATTTCAGTTGCAACATTGAGGATGGGGAGTTCCTCTGCCCGTTGTGCAAGCAGATTAGCAATTGTGTTGTGCCCCGATTTCAGCATTGGAAATATTTGGAGGCGGAGGAGAATGTGGAGGCGAAGGAGAATGTGGAGGCGGAGGAGAATATGGAGGCGGAGGAGATTGTGAATGTGAATGCGAATGCTAATGCGTCAGAGGTGATCTCAGATGGTGGTGAAGCGAAGAAGCCAGACGATATGGACACGGTTGCGGAAGACTGTAAGGGGGAGGCTGCCTTTAACGGGAAAGAAAAGGGTCGAGAAAAGGATCTGTACGATTGGATGGATAACTTTGAAAAGTCGCAGGATTCAATGCTTGACATCCTCAGGGCTGACAGTAAGCACATCAATGACGTGATCAAGAAAAGCGATAATGTGAAGGAGACTGACTTGCTCGTTCTTTCTGTCGACTCTATGCCTGTCAAGGAGCTGAAAGACCATCTGAGCATCCTCGCGCCTCACTTTCTTGCATCGTTAGTTCCGCCCATAAACAAGGAAGATCTGAGGAAGAAAGTGAGGGCGGAATTGGTCTATCGCAGCCACATGCGCGTGTTGCGGGAGGAAGAACGTGAGGTGACGAAATTCAACTTGGAGATGATGTACTCCATGATGCCGGGGTGGGCCCAGGGGGGCAAAGGGTCCGAAATGTACTCCGAAATGTACATGGGGGGGAATGCGGAAGTCATGAGGAGCCTCCATACGATGTGGGCGGCGGTCGGATACGAGGCGAGCTTTAAGGAAGCCTCCGGAAGGGTCTACGTTGGGGAAAATACGGAGGCGGAGGGGGATGCGGATGGAGAGGGGATGGCAGCACTCATGAGAGTGGCCATGAGTCTCTACAAATGCAAGCTGCAGGAAACGATGAAGGAGATGGGCTTTTGGGAGGGAGAATTCGGCGATTTCGATTCTTTAAACGGAAGAATGAAAGAGGGCGAGTTGTTGTCTCTGAAAGCGAGAGTTATTGATCTTTTGAGACCAGGAGAAACAGAAACGAAAAAAGCAGAGGAAGCAGAGGAAGCAGAGGAAG
>Ga0115556_1000720_pt1 | contig 22368 bp, 14 predicted proteins | sample COGITO_mtgs_1104_5_FD_87282 | JGI IMG/M metagenome (GOLD analysis project Ga0115556, IMG submission 87282) | Pelagic marine microbial communities from North Sea - COGITO_mtgs_110414 | ecosystem: Environmental > Aquatic > Marine > Epipelagic | place: Germany:Helgoland, sampling site Kabeltonne... | reverse complement strand
GTGTGTGGTTATTGTTACATTATTATCTAACATTGACTAAGGTAAGTCAAGTTAACAACATGTCAATATCACAATGTTGTCCGCTCTATTGCCATGGCGGCGGGCGTAGAGCTCCTCATGGATGGCAACCTCATTTCCAAAAAAAGCGTCAGTGGCAAAAAGTCCTGCTGAAAATGTTTTTAATGTATACTTATTCTCCCCGCTCTCCGCTCTCCGCTTATTTTTTTCTGGTTTTCAGTCATTTTTCATTTGTTTCTCAAGTACAAGTTCCCCTCCCCCTTTAGCCCCGGTCACTCTCCTCTCCCCTCAGCAGATAGTGTCGACCCGACGGTTACCCCCGCCGCCTGTGAAGACAACACGAAGACTGAAACTTAATTCTTCTTCGAGATGGTGTCGACTGTGAGATAATGGAGAAACAATTGTAAGTGTCAGAGATGGTAAAATGGGTGTATCGATAGCGCAAGTACTCGTGGTAATAGTTTTCTGGTCTGTCAAACCCAAATAAAAACCCAAACCCCAACCTCAGCCCTCTACCCAACTTCAAACTCACCGCCAACTATTTGATCATGCCAGATACCCTTGCCACCTCCACCCTCCTTCTTGGAGCTCTTCGATCCCGAGTGCTTGCGCTGGATGTTCCTCTTACTAGAACCGACATCACATCCCTTGGTCATCGGGATTTCACCCTTTACGTGAAACTTGGAGGCAGTGTTGCTCGGCATGCTGAATTTGCTGTGTATATGATTTCTGCCACGTACAATATAAGGCACGCAGTGAGAAAAAGTAGTCGAAGGAGGTGGAAAGAGAGTACAGAAAAGACGAGAGGAGTTGGGTTAGGACTTTGAAAAAAGCCTAGAGAGGGGGATATGAAAGAAAGAATCTTGGATGTCAACGAAGGAAGAGCAGCGGTACATTTTACAACTCTAAAGGCGCATAAAAACGGACAAACCTTCCCCAATCGGAAGAAATACTACATTAAAACCCAAAGGTGGACTTCCGAGAGCAAAAAACGACGAGAAACACATGCACCAAGGGTAAGAACAAAATAGATTGCCAAAGTTCTTTTTGCTATATCCGGACACTTGGGCCTCATTCGGGGATAGATTGCAGTCATTAGCGAGAAAACCAAAACTAGTAAGCCTACGAAAGTTTTAAAAACCTACCTTGAGTCGTTTTAGTCGATTGGTTCTTGGTTCTTTTCTCACAAGGGGTCTTTTCGTCTTTTCTCTTTTGTGCAACTCAAGACGAGGCAAAGCATGACATCCAAGTGTCACTTCTGCGTCGCGCAGCCGCCCTCAACAGCTATCCCACCAGCACCCCCGAAACCGCCTTCAACAACCACTCCCACCCCCTTCTCACCTTCGTCAAGACGGAAGGCTCGCCGTGAGTCCAAGAAGGAAATAAAGCGGATTCTGAGGGGTGAGAGCGAGAAATTTCCAAGTAGCGAAGACAGAATATCCCAGCTTGTTGAGCTGTTCGTAGCGCATACAAACCCCAATGCAACGGAAGAGGAAAAAACAAGAACACACCTGCAGTTGGCTTCCCTGCCCCCTCTGTGTGAAGGCTGCAAGGTTAACGTCGTTAAAACGCTGGAAGAGTGGAGACGGGAGACAGGTTGGGAGCGGAATTGGTTCGAGGTGTGTATCTTTGGGTTGCATTTCTCTTCGTGTCTGGATTTTTTGTTTCTGCCAATTTTTATGCGTGTGTCTCTTTAGATGTGTTTTTTTGTGTGTGTGTGTGCCTTGTGAGCCTTCGATTCTTGAGTTGTTGTATATATACACTTGCGTTGTCATACTTCTGCGTGGCCTTATTTCCTTCAGTCGACTTCAGGGCTGCGTTCTCTAATACAATACAATGCTTTCACGCTTGCCACGTCACCAAATGACAACACAGAAATTCTTCAATGCCAGCATGTCAGCTACTCCCATTCCCACCTCCGCTCCCACTTCCAACTCCGCCGCCCCCTCCGAATATAGCAATTACTCCACAGCCACTACGAAGCCCCCTGCCCCGTTCGTGGACTCTCCTGACCCCCTCGTGAAGACACTATTTGCACTCCGCCAGAAGAAAACAGGCTTGAGTAACCGACTCTTTGAGCTTCGACAGAAGAGGAGGGGGAGCGACGGGGGGGAAATCAATGGTGGCACTGATGGTGACGCGGATGATGGCGTTGACGACAACGAAGACACATCCAACGATGAGATTTCTCGTCTCCTCTCACGCATCTCCCACTCAAATGCTATTCTAGAAAGCAAGATGGATTTTGTCCGCTCAGTTGTCAAAGGACACAGCAACAAAGACAAAATTGAAGTGGAAGAAGATGTGGAAGAGAGATCTGGCTTGTTCGATTGCGTCTTATTGCCTGATGTATTCACCGGTGCGGGAGATGATGAGAGCGAAATTGCTACAAGGTTGAGAAAAAAATTCACCGAGGGGGGGGATGAAGAGCCAGGTGAGTTTTGATGGAGAGGTTTGACAAGGAAAATTCACGGAAAATGATAGAATTTTAGTGGATTATGAGTGGTTTTTATGATGAGAGTAAAAGCACTAGTTGTTGAAAAGTGCTCATTGCGAACATTTCTCATTGCTCATTGCTCATTGCTCAATATGCTAACCTCCACACCTTCGCCGCATCCGTCGCTGCGTTAGTGTGGCTGTCCATCTTGCTCCTCTTCATCGGAAATTTGATAAGCTTCGACTTTAGGAGCAGCAAGTGCCCAGTCACAATTGTGCCAGTCTTTGGAGGTGGAGCGGTTGGGGGCATCCAATATAGGGAAAAAGGGCGGACCAAAACAAAAGATGATTGGCACGTTCTGCTTACCGCCTTGAGGAAGTGGATCGGTCTTCCTGTTCCTGAGGGGGGTTGGGGAGGATGGGTCGATGGGCTGCCCGTTTGGCAGGGGCTAGCCAATCTCTGTGTTGAAGTGGAGAAAGAGTATTTCTACGCAAATAATTGAAATTGTAGTCGGCAGATACAGGATAAACTAGAAAGTTTGCCGTGAATGTGTCACCCTTTAAAATAGAGTAGTAAGCACAGGCTGGTTTAGGTTTTTCTGGGCGGGGTTTTTACAATTTCTAAAGTTTTTGTCAACACACAAAAGCTCACACAACGAATTAACCATGGATGTCAAGAAGATGAAGTACGTAAACGTCACTGCAGACCAATTTATAGCATAGTTATGTCTCTGTCTTCTGCCAGTTCACTGCTGCACCCGCCCAATATCTCTTTTCGCCACATAATCTTACACAATCTTCACACACTATCGCTCTCCCACAGGGTTGCTGAGCTGAAGGCAGCTCTGACAGAACGTGGCCTGGACACTACTGGTCTCAAGGCTGATTTGCAGGTGCGTCTGCAGGAGGCACTCGATGACGAAGAGTTTGGGGGAGGGGGAGCAGAGGAGCCAGCAAAAGAGGCCCCTGCTGCTGAGGAGCCTGTCGTCGAGGAGCCGATCGCTGAAGAGCCAGTTGCTGAAGAGAAAGCGGACGATGTCGTGGTTGGCGACGTTGCTGCTGATGCAGAAAAGGTTGAGGAGAAAGTTGAAGAGGAGGAGGAGGTAAGGAGAATTGAAAAAAATCACCTCATACCTTTTATCGCGCGCGCGCTGACACAAGTGAACACACAGTCCGCACCGGAGGAGGTTAGCGAGGAGCAAAAAAAGTTGGACGAGCACGAGGCGAAGAAGAAGGCTCGCGCTGAGCGGTTTGGTATCCCCTATGTGGCGCCTAAGCCCAAGCCTCAGCAGAAAAATAACAACAAAAACAAAAACAAGAAGAGGAAGAATGAGGGCGGCAACGGCAACGGCAACAACAACGGCAACAACAACAACAACAACAACAACAACAACAAGAAGAACAAGAAGCCCAAACAAGAGAAACCTCGCCGAAGCAAGGAGGATCTCCAGGCAGAAATCGCCATGAGAGAGAAGAGGGAAAAAAGGTTCGGGCAAACTGACAAAGGGCTTGATGCGCTGAAGGCCGAGCTGCGTAGATATACCTTTGGCACGTGAAAAAGACCGGGTAAATATAGCTAAGCATTAAGTTCGATATTTCGAGAAGCTGTGGAGACAAGTCCCTTTCGTTTTTTTACAATTTTTAGCATTTTTTTTATTATCTCTTTGGCTTTTTCGCTTTAGCGTTGCTGTACAATAATATTCCACCACTGACAATTACGCTGCTAATGCCTCTATTAACAGTGAAGCATTGGGAGGCTTGACGTTCGCAAAACAGCAAAGCGCTGATTGCAAAGGTTGAAATTGCTCGACAGGACTGCAAAACACCTACTGAAACTGCACCAGCATTTTTGACAAGATTGAAGTAGTTGACAGCGTGAATCATCTGTGACGTCATTAACGCGAGGGAGCAGACGACAATTATCCCCCAATCACCACCAGCATCAATAACCCTATCTTCCACCACCCTGTCCCACTCCGGAAAAGTGTAAAAGCACATGTAAACTCCGCATACCATGGTGCTCACAGCCCCGCATTTCTCCGCCAGTTCCTTGCCCGTCGGCGCGCCTGGGAGTGTCTGCACCGTCTCAGCAAGTATGTAGTTGAAAGCAAAGCACCAGGAGCCAATAAGGGTCATGAACATTCCAAGGAACGTAGTGTGTAGCTGTATGGTCGGTTGGTGAGTGAGTGAGTGAGTGAGAGAAAAAGGAACAACAAAAGCAACAACAAAAGCAACAACAAAAGCAACAACAACAACAAGCAACAACAACAACAAGCAACAACAACAACAAGCGACAGGTTTTCTTTTCACTCACCTCTTTTGTTTCACTTGCAAGGTCATCACTACCAGCTCCAAAAAGTCGCCGAGCCCCATCAACCCCACCAACCTCACCCTCGCCGCTGACCAACCGACTAACCCCCGTAAAATTCCCAATAACCGCACTGCGCTCATCCCAGATTTTCTGCAGCGCCCCTCGCTGCTCTCCCCCCGTATCTCCCCCTAAAATGCCGCGATCGAAGTGCGCTCCGTGCGCTCCGCCCTGCGACGCCGCGCTGCAAACCAATCCAAACATTATCACAAAGAGGGACACCCAGGCTGTTTTTCCCAACTCCTTACCCAAAAAAATGACCGACAAAAGAGCCGCCCAACACACGATACTCGAGTGAATCGTCATGTAAATCCCCGATCCGGCCCAACTCAGCCCAATCATACCCAAAACGCTCCCCAAGAAATCGCAAGCGATCATTAAATTCACAGCCGCCCCGAGGGGAAGGCGGTGGACAAATGTCATTTTCTTTTTGCCGTTGTTGTCATTGCTTAGATAGTTTGGCGTGGTCGTAGTGGAACGGTGGCGACGCGAAGACACGTTGTGGTTGTGCAGAGGAGATTGAGCCTCGGAGGGAACGGACGAGGACGAGGATTCTCCTTCACCGGCAAGCAACGCAATATCTTCACCCATTCCCATTCCCATTCCCATTCCCATTCCCTCCTCATGGTCATTTGATGTGTGCTCAAAACCCTTCACAGAAACCCGAGGAGTCAGCATATCATCATTAGGATTAGGGAGAATACTGTCCTCACTCGAATAAACCCCTTTGCCCCCTTTGCCCTTCCCCCCGTCTTCAGCAACACCTGAATGACGATCATCTTTCTCAACATCCTCCACTTTATTGCTACCTCCTCCCCCAAAAACCCAACCAGGCAGAAAAGCCACACTAAACATGCCAATGTAGTTCAGACCGGCCAAAATTAAAGTTTTCTGATCGTCCAAGCCCTGGTAGGACAACACTTGACACATTACGGTAGAGAAGACACCCGTGAACAGGTAGGAGACGTAGTGGGCTGAGGCGGGGATCCGGAATGACAACATTGTCGAGTTTGTCGAGGTTTGATCTGGATTTGTAGGGCTCATACTTCTATGCTACCCATATCATAGACTCATAGACTCCTATTTGTGCGAGGGGGTATTTTTTCAAGACGTTTTTCAATTGAGGCCACTCCCCTGATTAAAGCTCAAATAAAAAAAGCGAAAAAAAGGCACTTCATTACATTCCCCTGTGGTCTTGGAAGCTCTCTCACCTTTCGCAGGCCGAGAGACCATCGTTGACGATCTAACAGTTCACGTAACCGGCGAACACATAGTGCAAATACATTAAACCCCCCGTCTTTACTGCAGGAAATCGAGCGACTTCGTTATTCTGTCCCTCGAGCTTCACCATGAACCTCCTCCTTACCCTCCTGCTACCCCTCTTATCTTCGACTACCTTCGCCTTCTCCCCAATCACCCCTTCGAAAAAGACCGCGTCGACGGTTCTCAGGGCAGAAATGCCCCGCGTGGTCGTCACTGGAATGGGCATTACAAGCTGCCTGGGGAACAACATTCAAGATGTAAAGGAGGTGAGTCCCGATTTTGACGACGGGTCGTCGACGGCACAATTGCTACGTAGAACTCTACTCCTCCTTATCGAGGTTGACGTCCCGTGATTGATTGATTGATTGATTTAATTCTTCATGATTTAATACTCACCGAATTAATAAACTCACCGAAATGAATCATCAAGAGCCTCTACAATTGCAAATCGGGCATCACCTTTAGCCAGGAGTATGCGGACTTGGGCATCAAGAGTCAGGTCCGAGGTCGTCCAGATTTGACCGACGAGGATTTCAAGGCGCTTATCCCCAAGAGCAGCATTCGCTTCATGGGTCAGAATGCTAAGTACGCTTATATTGCATTGGAACAAGCTTTAAAAGACAGTGGGCTCCAGCCGGCAGGTGAGTAAGAAACGAAATTGTTTTTACCGGCAGCCGTCATCGAAAGAGCGCTACCATTACCGTGCCGCGATACCGCGGTGTTTTCAAAACTAATTGTCCTCTGCATATTTGTCTTTTTGTCTTTTTGTCTTTTTTCTCGTCTCATCCAGACTACGAGGAAAACCCCCGGGTTGCCTCTATCTTAGGCCAGGGGGGGACCTCGATCCAGGATATTACCGAGACTGTCGATGCCGTTAAGTCAGGGAAGCCTAGGTGGAAAAACAAGGTGGGGCCGTTCAGAGTGACAAGGAGCATGGGTAGCACTGTTAGCGCCGTCCTTTCCACCGCCTTCAAACTCCAAGGACCGAGCTACAGCATTAGTTCAGCTTGCTCCACTGGTGCGCACTGTATTGGAACAGGCATGGAACAGATTATGCTTGGAAAGGCAGACGTTGCCGTCTGTGGCGCAGGGGAGAATGAGGGCTGGGAGTTCACAAGTATGTTTGACTGCATGGGGGCATTAAGGTGAGAGGAAGCGACCGCGAAGCGACCGCGATTAGCACCGTCAATTTTGTGTACAATTTTCCGTAAATTTTGCCGCATTCTATTTACTGCGTTGATCTCGAGCCGCAGAATGGCTCTGCCTGCGGCGGGGGGCATTTTTGCATTGACATTCCACTCCTACCTACAGTACCACTGACCTTACCCAACTCCCAACTCCCAACTTCCAAACTCGTAACCCAACTCCAACTCAACTTCAGCACCGGCCGTAACGATACCCCTGAATTGGCCTCTCGTGCGTTTGACACCTCCCGCGATGGCTTCGTAATTGCCGGCGGTGGAGGCGTCTTAGTCCTCGAGTCCCTCGAACACGCCAAAAAGAGAGGCGCGCGAATTTACGCCGAACTAACTGGCTACGGAGCGAATAGCGACGGGTACGACATGGTCGCTCCTAGCGGCCTTGGCGGGCAGCGTTGCATGAAGCTGGCGATTGAGCAGGCAAACAAAATCGGCGGGGAGAAGCCAGTTGATTATGTCAACACGCATGGTACCTCAACACCTGTTGGGGATGTCATGGAGTTGTCGGGCATCAAGAAAGTCTTTAGCGAGATTGGGTATCAACCTAATGTCGGGAGCACCAAGAGTTTGAGCGGACATGCACTGGGTGCGGCTGGCGTGCACGAAGCGATTTACACTCTTTTGATGATGGAGGTGAGTGCCAGCTGTTTCCACACACCTTTTCTCCCATTTTTCTATTAGCGCGCTATTACTTGTTTCCCCAATCGCAAAAACCTCTTTCTTCGTGCCACTTTCATGCCAACTGATTCAATTTGCCAAACAAATATCTTCGCGCCCCAGAATGATTTCATGGCTGAGAGTGCCAACATTGATGAGCTGGTGGAGGAAGCTGAGGGGATGAACATTCTCACCTCGCGGAAAGATGCGAGCTTCTCCAGGGCCATGAGCAACAGCTTTGGATTCGGGGGTACCAACTGTGCTCTAATCTTTGACAAGTTTGTCGACTGAGAAGGGGCCTGGTTTCGTTTATTTCGAGTAGGACTTATTGGACAAATGACAAGAGAAATTGTGAGGCTATTTACGGCCAGCCACCACCTTAGCTAGGCAAACATTTAATTTACAAAATTATTACTCGGCAGTCTTCGTCGCTTCTGTAACCCCCGCTTTATTTTTGAGGGCATCCCAGTCAATCCCCCCACTCGGAATGTTTTTAACTTTATCGACCACGCCTTTTATATCCTCCTCTATTGCACCCTTTGCGATCTTCTTAATTTCCTCTTGGCGTTCCTTGCTCAATGGCTTGTTATCGTCGCCACTAGCATTATTTGCAGCCGCATCGATGTCTTTCTTCAACTCCGTCTTTATCTCCTCAGTCTCCTTCTTCAGCTCCGTCCTTATCACCTCCGTCTCCTTCTTCAGTTCTTCATTTTTCCCAGATACTTCCTCAACGCTCTTCTTGATTTCAACCAAGCTGACTTCAGTCTTTTCATCCAGTTTGATTACACTGCCCTCCGCCCCCTTGACAGCTGTCTCGATGTCCCCAAGCATGGTCTCGACGTCTTTCCTCACCGCGCCCGTCTCATCAGCAATCAACTGAACCATTTCTCGATGTTCGGTTTCCCCTGCCATCCTCATGCTTTCTGTGGCGGTACGTAGGTTATCTTCGGTCGTCGTCCGGAGTTTGTTGTTCGTCTCCTCGACCTCGCCCTTAAACTTGACCAGCTCATCATCCACCCTCTTACCCTCAGCCTCCCTCATCTCATCGAGCCTTTTAGTTTCATTTTCGAATGTCTGCTCCAACCTCGCAAATTCATCTTCGACCCTCGACTTCTCATCATTCATGCGCGATTCAACCGCAGTAAATTTGCTGTCCAATCTAGCCGTCTCGCTATTCATTCTGTCGGTCTCGATGTTTTCATGGATCTTATCAATGATAAACCTCATTGCATTCTCGCTCGCGTTCCTGCACTTTTCTTCTTCTCTCACGCTGACATCCTCAGCACGTCTTTCTTTCACCTCCTTTTCTATCGCCTTGGCCGCAGAATTTTCAACAACCTGGACGTAATTCCTAACACTATCAACCTTGTTCTCCAGATTATTTTCGGACTCCCATAAACTGTCGATCCTCTCGTCAAGTCGGACACACTCACTCGTGCGGGCTTCAATTTCCTTTTCCTCCCCTGATTTGCGCTCTCTAGACTCCTTTTCGATCGATTCCTTGCGCTCAAGTTCTTCGCTGTCGATTGCCTTGATTCGCTCCTTCATTTCGACTTCAACCGCATCTCTCCTTTCCTCTCTTTCGTTGTCAATGGCCTTGTCAACACGCTCGATTTCAGTTCTCCTGGTCTCCACCTCCTCCAATAAACTATTGTTGAGTTCTTTGTCGCCTGCAATGCGGTGTCCTGTCTCCAACACGAGCTTGTCTTTGAGCTCGGTTGTATTGAGCCGAATTTTGTGGATATCGTACTGCAACTCACGGTGTCCGTCCATAATCTCCTGGTCGCCCAGGCGATCCGCAATCATCCTTAGCACATTTCTGCTCTCCTCTCGCGCCGCAGTGGCCGCAAATTTAATATCGAGCTCATTTTTGTTCGATCGATCGGCTTCGATCCTAACCGCCTTCTCTTGGTCAATCCACTCCGCACTCTTTGCGAGAACGAAATCCTTGTCACGTGCGTCCGCCTCTAACAATGCCGTCTTCGCGGAATTGATGAGCTTCTCGGCTGTCGCCCTAGCGTCGTTGACATCTGCCATTCTATCGCTAACTTCCTCGCTGAATGTCGCCTTCATCAGCGACCGAAGAGTATGCGCCTCAGCGAGAATTCGCTGGCCCAGCTTCTCCTCTGCTTTACACGCGCGGCTCTCTATCATTTGTTTCAGTGCGGTACGCTCCTTCTCAGCAAACTGCGCGTCCTCATTAAGCTTGATCTGAACCTCCGTGAACTCGCTGTCAGTCTTCCTTCTCTCCTTCAAAATATCGGATTCTACCTTCTCGGCGATTCCAACTCTAGCGGCTGTCTCGGCTTGCAGGCCCTTTCGAACCCCGTCAACCTGCTCGCTCAGAACTGATCGGACTGCCTCAATGTGAGCGCTTATGTTGGCGTTCTTCTCGTTCGCGACACTGTCTGCATACGACTTTCCGACAGTCAACGAACTCGCGATGTCGCTCGTGACTGTAGAGTAAATCTCGGTGTCATGCGCTCTCGCAGCAGCCAGCGCCTCTTCAAACTTCTTCACCAGATTCTGCTCGCACTCGAGCTTCAGCATGTGCGTATCACTCTTGGCCGTCTCCTGGGTTGCCTTGATGTCATCTTTTAGCAAGCCCATCATTAACGCCTCCTTCTTCTCACGAATTTCTGTAAGCTCGCTTTCGCTGGCGGATCGCTCTTCCTTCTCGGCCGCGATAAGCTGATCAATTTTATTATCCAGCTTTTCTTCATTCTTTCGCGCGGTCAAAATCTCATCGCTAACCCGGGAAGCATTTTCCCCCACCTCCGCTTGGACCTTGTTGACGATCTTGTCTGTTTTTTCCAAGTGAGCAGCAACGTGGTCGATTAAATCTCTGCTTTCCCGCTGGACCTCTTCCACGTGGTTCGTAAGCTTATATACCTTCTCTTCCATCTTAGTAATACTATCCTCCAATGTTTTCTTGACAGTCTCGCAATTTTTGAGAGCGAATTCGTTGCACTGCTTGCATGCCTTCTCGATCAGCGACGGAATATCATCCAGCCTGTCATGCACTTTGCCAATCTCGACCCCCATCAACTCGTTCGTGCTCGCAGAGTCACTCCGTAACTCCTCTCCCAGAGAACTTATCGCTAATCCCAGCTTGTCACTCGCACTTCGTCTGGCGGTGATTTCAGCGGATACAACCTCCCTCAATTCTTTAATTTCTCCACTGTGCTGCTTCAGTCCACTCTCAACAACAACGCTTACTCCCTGCACGCTCGCGGCCGTAATCTCACCGATTCGCTTCTCAGCCTTGCTAGTGCTCGACTGAATGTTAACGACTTCTGCGCTCAGCTCTCTGAGATGTTCTGTGGTTTTGGCTGTCATTGCCTCGTGTTTTTTCTTCAGGGCAATGGTCTCTAGTTTCGCAACCTCCATCATATTGTCCAAGAATTTGCTGGTTTCTTTTTGCTCCTCTTCGATACGCTTTCTCCGGCTGTCGGCGTCCATATTAACGGCATTCTCTATTCGCCCTATTCGATCCTCAAGCATATTCGTCATGACCTTTTCTCGCTCCTCTATTATGCTCTTGAAAAACTTGGTCTTGTCATCGTTCGCTTCGTTCCCCTCCCGCCGGGCCTCCGCTTCCTGAATAATATTGGTCCTCACTTTGTCTATCTCCTTTCCTATTAATTTCCGTACCTCTCCGTCGTTACTCGCGAACTCGACCTCCAGTTTTCTCCTGTTCTCCTCCTCAGCGTTCAGTTTGTAAGTGAGCTGCTTTACCTGCCTTTGTAGCTCGTCTATGATTCCCTTTGCTTTGTCCAAACTGCTGCTGTGAACGACCTCGGTCTCATTCTGCACTCCAATTAGATTCGATGTTCTGCTTTCGTTTTGCTGTACTGAATTCTCGAGGACGCCGATCCTGCTGGCGAGTTGGTCCTCTAATTTGGTCTGCACCTGACGCATCTGTTCAATCCTCATGCTCTGCTCAGTCATCGCTTCCGCAAGTCTTCGCGCTCGGTTATCTTCGCTTTCTTGTCTGAGTCGCTGGTCCTCTTCCCGAGCTTGGAGCTCAGCAATGGCCGCACTGGCGTTCTTCTCAGCATTACCATTTTTCTTCCTCTCGAATTCAGCACGCCACGCCCGATTCTCCAGCATCTCCGTCTCAGCAACTCGCAGTCTGTCTCTCATCGATGATATGGACTCGCTGTCTTTCTGGTGCTGGTTAACGAGCTGTCCAAGAGGGAGGGGGTTGAGTTCCGGAGTGTGAGAGACCGGAGTCTTGTTTCGTGAGAGAAAACGGAAATTCTCCCGACGCGCCGCTACTCACCATTGCTGTATGCTTCGCATAGTCGCTTCGATTCTTCTGAAGCTGATCTGAAAGCCACTTTACGGTCGATTCTGTGCGTTGCTGGTGACCCATAAAATTGTTCATTTGTTGTCGCAAGTTGTTTAATTCGTTGTTGTTGTTGCTGTTGTTGTTGCCGATGTTGTTGCGCCGATTACGGCGTTGGTCTTCGAGGTTATTGTTTGGTGCCACTGGAGGCTCACTGATCTGATCGTTGAAACTCTGCAGTTGCTGGTCAAAGTTACCGTAGCTATTGTAGTCACTGTAATTCACCTTGTTGTTGTAATTTTTGCCCTCAAATTGGCTCCCCTGATACACTCCCAGGACATCTTTTACCCCACTTTCATAGCTTTTACCCTCCCGTCTGACATCGCTATGCCTCCGTTCCCTAGGATTGTTCGCATCCGTGATACTCCGCATCCCCATCCCAATTCCTCTTGGACTCATCAATTTGTTCTGTCTCACAGGTGGAAGTGGCGCAAGGAGAAGTTCGTTTTGATTGTCGTAATCTGGTGTCTGGGGAAGTTCTCTCACAAATCGGCCGTCACTTTTTTTGTCAAGGGCATGCTGACGATTCTGTTGCTTTACCTGGGCATCTAAAGAAGCGAGGTAAGCTCTTTGACGGGCTTTGATTGCGGCTCTGTCCTCATTTCCGCCGTCTGAACGAAACATGGCGAGGATGTTTGAGATTTGTAACTGTTAGTGGGAGTTGAGCCTTTATACTATCGCATTTATTGGGTACTTGGTCAGTTTCTTCTGTTGTTGCAAAAGGTTGAAAAAGGAAACGGCTCAAAATTGGTGTCTTGTTTTGATCACTAAACTCCGTTTAACCGATCTGCGCCCGTCATAGCGGCACTAAACACGGCTCAGAAGAGTATAATAATCATCGAAAGCCCACACACGCCCCACTTGCCCAGCCCGTAATATTCTAGCCAACTCCAAATCACAGATTAGCAACATGGACCGTAGCATCCGCCTCTCGTTTGAAAACGCTTGCAGCACTGCCCGTGAATCTCTAACCGAAGCGGAGCCATCTAAAAGGTTGGAAAAGCGAGAGAAATCACTGCAGCTGCTCACCTCTGCGTTGTCCCTGTTGAAAATGTGCCGTACGGCAACGTGCCACCCGGATGCTCTTCACCTTCGTTCCCCCGAGCTACTCGTCGTGGCGGCTGAGTCCTGTTTGGAGTGTGGCGAAGTCGCGAAGGCTAAAGAGTGCGCCGAGGACTTTTTCAAGCAGAAAAATTGCAAGGACCAATATCATGTGAGGGCTCTCTTCACAATGGCCAGGTGTGAGGCGCAGCTCCCACCGGCTACTCCACCTCCCCTAGGTACTCCAAAATCGATGACTGACTCGACGCAGTTAAATGGCGCGGAGGAAATAAGGAGGGTACTTAGGGCGACAAAATATATCACTCGGGCTTTGGAGATTGCTCGGGGTAATGACTCTTACAAATTCCTAATTTACAACGGGAGCGTCCACTTCTGGAATATTTGCCGGCTTTCCATGAGAGAGGGGGCCCGTAGATACTTGGCTAAGCCGCTCACCTATGTTTGCGACTGTTTGAACGAGATCGACGACGATGATTGGAGGTGGAGGATTCAGCTCAATTCCGAGCTGGTAAATGCTTTAGACGAGGCCGGGGAGCTGAGCTCTGCAGCCAATCGAGTAAATGCCGTTATTCAATTGGCCATGACTTTGGCAACAAAAGCAAATGACGAGCTTGCTGAAAAGGAGGCAGATTGTGAGGGATGTAGCGCGCGCATCGGTAACATTGTCAAGGCGATACGAAAACTCAGCGGGGAGGAGCTCGAAAATGGCATCGACGGCGACGTGGATGGCGCAGGGGACGAGGAAAAGAAACAAGGCGGTAACGACGACGATGGCGACAACGACGAAGAGTTTGCGAATGTATCTCTCCAAAGCCTTGAGGAGACCCTTTTGGTTGCTGAGCAACAGCTCGCCAAACTCGATGATATCAAAGTCGAAGCCAGTGCCGCGGCCAAGTCAGCTGCCGAGATTTGCGAGAAGACCGCACTCCTTCGCTTACACGTCGGTCGAAACGCGCCGACCAATGGGGATTGCAAAAAGATTCTCGACGAGGGTGAGAAGGACAAGTCAATGTTCCAGGATGCGGAGAAAGCAGACTTGAAGATATTGCTACAGAAAATCAAGAGCGGAATTTTGGATGGCAAGGACGACAAGGACAAGAAAGAGAATGTGGAGAAAAATCTTAGTGCCGTCTTATCCCAGCTGACACCCGAGCAGCCCACGGACCAAGACCCCGGCGACAAAGACAAGAACAAGGAGGTGTCTGTACAGCTCGATGTTGCCGAGTATGTTGTTGACTGTGGGAACCTCGCCTCCAAGTTTGGCTTCGACTCTCTGGCTCAACAGTGTGTAGATTTGTGCAAGACGGGCAAGTTCATGGGGAGCCCTCACTTTAGAATCAAGCTGGACTTTCTCAAGAGTGCAGTGCTTGCGAAGGAGCTTGACGGAAAAAAATCGCTCAAGGAGGACCTGGTTCCGGGAATCGATGGCAAAAACAGCAACGCCAACGAGAAGAAGAACGCAGCCTCAAAAAAGAAAGACCTTCTGAAACCCGCCAAACTAGACGCCCGTCACGTAGACGCTTTAAAGCTGAGCCGGCGCGTCGAGGCCTTGAAGCTACTCGACAGGACGTTGATGTCAGCTCGCCGGTTGGGCGACCCAGATCTGCTGCAGGAAGGGGCCGTTCTGGCCTGGAACTTGGGTCTTCCTCTGCTCCAGCCCCACCTCCGAAAGCATGCGCACCGCGTCTTTACCCTCGCTGCCCAAGTTTTGTCGGAGATTTCATCTCCCCTGGTTCGTTTACGAGCAATGCTGCATTACGAGGTGGCGAAGTGTGAGCTCGCAAGCGATTTCCTCGCTAAAGCGAGCAAGCACGTGACGGACAGTATCAATCAAGATTACGGGGAAATTGACGAAGAGAGGGTGATCGCCCCAGAGCTAACATTGGATGAGCCCGAATGCTACGAATCGATTCGGGAGCCTACCAGCGATGAGGTCAGTGCTATGGATAGCAACAACGACAAATTGCGGAGCCTCGACAGGTACACGCTTCCCATGGTCAAAAAACTCGAGCTTCGAACCAGTATTTACAAGGAGCCGAGCAATTTGGAGGAGAAAGCACTTCTACAATTGGAGCAAGCAAAAGAGGTCAGTGATGTTGGTTTGCAGCGAACCTTGTTGGAAAAGAGCGCGCTGTGGCTCAGAGAGGCTGCAAATGGTGGTGGAGGGGGGACTGGCGAAGGTGAAGCGGATATGGACGGCGTCGGTGGGGTGTCGGGCGGTGGAGGAGGCGGCGTGAATGGTGACGATGTTTCAACAGCAACCTCTGCTTATTCGCTGGCAGAACTCTGTGACGTCAACTCCAAGATCAGCAAGGGTGAAGGAGAGCCCATGGTTGCACCATCTCCTACGCTAAAGCGCCAGACCTCGCTATGGTCCGACATTGTCAGCATGGCCTGGGATTTGCGCCACGTTGAATTGGTCCGGACTGGCTCTGTTCCTATTTTGTCGAACATTTGGCACCCTAAGAATAACAGGGAGTTTGTTGTACTGCAGGTTAAGTGTCAGTTTACGCTCGCAGAGAGCATGGTAGAGTCGCTAAAGAACACGAGTCTACCGCCCATTCCCATTGCGACAAGTAACAAGGAGGACGGGAAGGACGGAGAAGACGACCTAGCGGCTACGTTAAAAAAGCGTACAGATCCCCGTGCCCTGGGAGTAAAATGTGAGCGAGGATCGCTGCTCTCTCCTCCCGAAGCGTGGGCCGACAGAGCTGACGAGCTCAAAGTGAGGGTCGTCGGGGCTATCAGCGCGGGTATCCAGAGAGCCAAGATACTTGGAAGCTCCGGAGGGTTTTTGGTCGAAACAGGGGCTGTACTGTTGTGGAATTACCATATTCACATCTTCAGGGCTCAGGCGTACAGCAGTATCATGGTAGAGCTCACCGAGGCTTTGAAGGTTGCCCATGAGGCGCTGATTGAAGTTGGAAGCAAGGATGTGGAGTTGATGGCTTATCTAAGCGAGGCGCTTGCCCTCTCCAGCGAGAGTGTTGGTGATCTGGCGGGTGCTGAGTCGTGGTGCATGTCCACCATTCCTTTGGGTGAGCGGCCCATGCAAGTCAAGAGGCTTGTTGTTATTTTGGCGAGGATTAAATACAACCGGGGGGGCAAGGATTATGCTCCTACTGTCGATGCGAAAGCTGGCCAGGTTGCCAATCCGCTGTTCGAGGTTTGTGCTAATATGACTGTTGTGGGCCAGCTGGCATCCAAGGTTGGCAAGGATGCAAGCGAGGCAGAAAGGGGAAATCTGCTCTCTGCTAGTCTGGGCATATTAAAAAAAGTGAGGGAGGACAGACTCGCCGCCGCGGAAAGTGGTGGGGCTGGCGGGGGCGGGGGTGACGACAAAGGTGAAGAAAAAACGCTGGAGGACGACGAGGAGCAGCTCCAATTCGAGGCGGAACTTTGGGCACGGCTGGCGAAGGAGAGCCTAGGGCAGAATCTGCTTCGCCAGGCACAGTTTTGTTGCAGTTGTTGCATCGAGCAACTCCCCGTTCAGCCGGAATTGCGAAAGCGCGTACCGGTGAATGTCTGGAGGTGGTTCAGCTGTGCAGAGTGCCTGTGGGGGAGGAGCATTGCAGCAATGGTCAACGCTGATGGCCAAGACCGTTCGCTACAGGACGAATTGAGAAGGGCCGCACTCAAGCACCTAGTCACGGCAGCCCGTCACGGAGGTCGCGCACGACAGCCGTTGTTGGTCACTGCTGCGGCGAAATTCTTGTGGAACATTGTGCTACCTCTGACAACGTCTCCGATCAGCAGAAAGCAAATCTTCCCCTTTGTCAAACAGACGTTGACAGAGCTGTCTCAAAGCGGGGTCCGGAGCGACCCCGAGTTTCGGCTGGACCTCTACATCCTGTTACTCGAATGCTACAACGACGTGGAGGATTTCAACGGAGGGTTGGAGGCGGTCAACGAGGCATTCTTGCAGATTCCCCCCGAGTTGCAGCGGGATTTGTGGCAGCGTCGTGTGGTCTTCATGAGCAAGTTAGGCAAGGGAGTATTGGATGGGATGCAGAAGATGAAGGAAGGCGACCCTGTGCTCCAAGCGCGTGTCTGGGCAATTTTGGCGAGGGCAGCGAGCAGCACCAAACAGCAGATGAGCGCCTATGTTCAGGCGGTCGATAGCTTGAGCGATCGCTTCGAAAGGCTCGAGTATTGCGTCGAGATGGCAGAGTGGATGGTCCAGACCGGTCTGAGCAAACGGGACAGTAACGACGTTTTGACAAGCGCAGTGGATGCTTTCCTGGACGTCGAGGGGATAGAATTGGGTCCCCCCGATATGTTTGTCGGTGGAGAGGACGATTGGGAGGAGGGAGAGGGCAGCGACGGGGAAGGAGGAGAGGAGGACGGCGACGGAGGAAGGAGCACAGCCATGACCGCAAGGAGCGCAGGTATGAGCCGAAAAGGCCATAGTAGGAGTGGGAGCATCATGAGCCGTCAAGGAACGGCCCAGGTAAGCAGGAGGGGATCTGCAACATCGGGGGGGGCAGCTCGAATGGGAGAGGGCGGGGGCAGTAGGCCGGGGAGCCACGCAACTCTCGCCGGGGGGGCGGTACCGGAGGGAAGCCAGGGCAACTTACAGAGAAGCGGCAGCAGGAGCAGCGTAAGGAGTGCGAAAACGTCGCACAGCAACAGTGGGGCGGCAACAGCAATGTCGACGAAAGCCGGGAGTAGGGGAGGGGAGGGTGAGATGCCAGCGACCCTCAACGTCTACCATATGTCGCTCTTTATTAAGACACTGGCGATGATAAGCAAAGCGGCCGATGGCTACAAGGTCCGGTTAGACAATGCCATATCAGCGAGCCACTACGCCGAAAGGTGTTTGCTGTTGAACATCTCTGCGGCCAGTGACGGAAAACTGGCAGCTGATTACGAGAAACTCGACGAAGAGGAAAGGTTGAAAGCCGGGGGGCTGAGCGAATACATAAAAAATTGCGGCGTGGTTTTCTCGTCTCCCACGAGTATTGCGGGTTGGTGCGACTTCCAGGTAACGGAAGAGATCGTAAAGGGAGTTAAGGGTACAACCAACAACCGTCACGACGACATCTTCTCTTCCAAGACGATTAACAAGGCCCCCCTGACAATTGAGCACTTGTTCTATTGTGCCGACGTCTTGGTGGGGGAAGGGATGGCGTTGCAAGCTCTGCCCCTGCTGATTATGGCAGAGTTTATCGGTCATACGGTCACCCCAACGCGCAACGAGAATTTGATTAGTTTGTGCACCGTCAAAGTATCGAAAGTTTTATTTCAACTCGGACGGATGAAGGAGGGCTTGGACAGGCTCAAGAAGTGTGGCGAGCTGGGGTTGAGCGAGTCGAACATCAAAATGTTCCGGGAAGAGGTTGAGCAGATCGAGATATTGAAGGTCGATAAGAAGGCGAAGAGGGGACTCACAATCAACGACGAGGAAGGAGAATTTGAGGGCACCGTTGAGGATGCCAGGGGCTGCAAGCTGAAGCGTTTCGAGGCGCGACATCTGTGGGCCCGACTTGCGGAGGAGTGCGTGGACTTGGAGCAGGCAAACACGGCAACGCAATACCTCGACGAGGCACTACGCCACTGCTTGGCGTACGATGACTTGGCGTGCGAAGCACAGTGCCTGTTAACGAAGGGGAAGGTCGCAATGATTAACGGGGACCTCGGGGAGTGCATTCTATGCGTTAAGCGCTGTATGGTCACTTTGGGAAAGAGGGGAGGAGGAGAGGGCCGAATTTGGGCGGAAGCTAGCATTCTCATCGCCAGCGCAGTCAACGGCCCCCCCAATTACGCTCGGGGAGAAGCGAAAGGTTATTTGAAGCAGTGCCGTGAAGTCTTGGAAAAGAGGATCAGGTGCAATCCAGAGATGATGCGAGAGGCGCCTTTCGACGGCGAGAGCGCTGATATCGACCTGGACGCTGTCAATGGCTTCACAAGAGTTAGCGTTGCATACGCACACATGCTGGCGGGAGAGGCCATGGAGAACAGGGACGGGGGAGGGCCCTGGAGAGATTTGTGGGAGGAAGCTATGAGCTTGCTCGAGGAGAACTGCAATTTGCTGGCAGAGTTAAGTGACGGGACAGAGGGCGAGAGCGGCAGTGGCGAGGAGAACTCTTCTGCTGTTCCTCGGCCTTGCATGCTGTTGGTCGATACCTTGCAGTTGAGGAGCGAGTGGCTCCTTCGCATGCGCGCCGGGGAGAAGTACGAGGAGGACCTGAAGGCGAGCATAACCATATTGACAACGGCGAATCGTATCATGCTCGATCACCACAGGTTCGTCAGCCCTCCCGAGGGGGCCGTTGGAGATGGCGGCGGTGCAAAACCATCGAGCTCGGAGCCATCGTCGTCACCTTTGGAACCATCAGGTTCTGAGCAGTCGGACCTAGCGACGAGCGAAGCCATAACTCTTCCAACAGCTCGTCGGTGTGCCTCTCTTCAACTCTCCCTATCTTCCTTGCACACCCTCCTTGCGACTCATTTCAACGAGCACGTCTCCTCTCGTGAAGAAGAAGCCGAGTATAACTCGCGGGTGACGGACCCTGTCACCCGCTACATCGACGCAACGGCGCCGCGAGAGACGTCTGACGCAGACAGCGAGGTCACGCAGCTCCAGCAGGCGCTCTTTTATGCTACAAGCGCGAGAAAGCTCGCTCGTGGATGCCCACTTCTCGGGGCTAGGGCCGACGGAGCCTTAGGAGGGTGCTTGACGTTGATATGCGGGGGCAGGGGATTGCTCGACGACGCCTGGGACGAGTCGCTTAGTGTGAGTGCCAGCGTCACTGACTTGTCCGTCGGAGGGGGGCTGACTCCCAGTCCAAGTGCGGTCAGCTTACTGGCAGAAGGAGCGGGCGGAGGAGGGAAGGGAGGAAAGGGCAAGGGAAAAGAAAAGAAAGGGAAAGGAGGAGGAGGAGGAGGAGGAGGAAAGGGCAAGGGAAAAGAAGGGGAAGACGGCGAGGCTGGTGGCGGCGGTGGCCCTGCCGTGGGGTTGCACTTTACCGGCGGAAATGTTGTTGAGATCGACGAGACTGGCGACATCAGACAGCAAGCTCTCTCATTGCTCACCACGGCGGGGGGCTACTTACATTCGTGCGGACGCCACGAGGAAGCGTCATCCTGCTTCATGTACGCCACTTCGGCCGCAGGATCTGCGGTTGATGCAGACGAACAGGGAGACGGAATCGGAAGACCTCTTGATGCATTGAGAAACTTGCTCAAGGCCCAGAGTGCCTCCTGTGACGGATGGTTTAGAGGACTAAGGGCAGACGCCACGGACTCAGACCCCAAGGCCAGGGGGAGGAAGTTTGAGAGGAGAATGAGAAGAGTAGGGGCAATGAGAGGGGACATTGGGGGTAACGGGGGTAACAAGGGCCACGAGTTCCTCGAGGACAGCTGCTTTCTCGCACCTATCGGGGGGAGGTTCGGGACTGACTGGGGGGAGTTTCCGCCCGCGAAGGCGGCACAGGCCTACTTGTCAACGTACAGCAACAGTCACAGGCGGATGGCAGGAGGAACCGTGGCCGGGGAGGGTTGCGATACCTTGGCGGACGACTTACTTACCGCAATAGACGAGAGCTTCCGACTGCTCAGCTTTCAAATGAATGACGACAAAACTGTCCTCTTTGCAAGTGTAGCAAGCAACAGCAAACTTCCCAGCATCGCCAGGGTCAACTTGGGCGAGGAAGAGAGGGAGATTCTCGAGGATGTCTTGAGGAGGATGGAGAAAGTTGGCGGCAGTAGTTTCAGCAAATTTATGTTGAGGTATGCCGATGAAGCCGGGGACGAAGGAGACTTCAAGAGCAACGCGCCGGAAGCGGAAGCTGGGCCAGAAGTGGAAGCGACAGAGGAGGAGGGAACGACAACGAGGCAAGTGTCAGAGAAGGAAGCCGCCGACGAGACTGAGGCTAGCGCACTAGCCGCCTCCTCAAGTAAGGAGGAACGGAAGGACGCCGAAAAGAAAGAGGCCGAGGGAATTATCATGGAGGACATCGGCGAGAGTGAAATCGTTGCCGTGATTGACCTCATGAAGAAGCTGTTGAAACCAATCTTGTCGAAGCCGCAGATAGCCAGCGCGCTTGCGGAAGCAAAAACGAGTAACGCTAGCGTTATAGTCATCCCTGACTATAGACTCCAGCTTCTTCCCTTTGAAGCTTTGGACGAGCTGAGTGATATTGAATCAATTAGCAGGGACTTTAGTGGTCAGATGCTCTTGCATCGGTTGGTCGGGGCAACTGCTGGCATGCCCAGTTTGAAGGGGGGGGGCGTCAATTTCATTGCCGATCCTAGGTTCGAGGATCACGGTAGCGCCGTGGCGAGCAAACCCAGGCGGTCCATCAGCGCTGTTGTCAAGGAAATAACCAGCGGGAATGGCTTCGGGAGCGGTTTCAAGGGTATTTGCGGAGACGACCACATGCCAAGCACTGGAGAGTGGCAATCGCTTCTCACCGGGGATGGGGAAACGCCGAGGGCATTCTTGTACTACGGACCGGGGAGGGCGCTTGCGAGGTTCGACGTCTGCAATCTTGTCGGTCTGAACACCACGAGTTGTCAGCTCGTGGCCCTCATCGGACAGAGCGAGAACGACAGCAGTTATCGGAGGCAGAGCAAGTTGGACAACACCAAGAGGGGCAACCACATCAAACTAGAGCAGAGCATCGAATCGGCCGCCTTATTCAGCTTAGCAGGAGCCAACTGCGTCCTCACAAACAGGTGGGCAAATAGTGGCCACGCAAATAATACAATCATGAAAGGTGTAATCGGAGAGATGGCACTAAACGGAGTCACAGTCGGAGCCAGTGTCAACTCCAAATTTAGGAAAATGTCCAGCGGGGAGGGAAAAGGAGACAAGCTAAAGGCTAGGGTAGCCTACAACACCGTAGTATTTGGATTGCCAAACATCAAATTCGATTGAGATACGTCGTCGGTCTATGCTTAAATATGAATAACTATAAATTTGTGCGTTTAAACGGCGTATAAATACCAGCCCAACGCTGTACAGTGTCCAATCTGAGGGGTGAGTGGGGTTAATTTCAAATATTGCAATT
>Ga0115556_1000707_pt1 | contig 22505 bp, 16 predicted proteins | sample COGITO_mtgs_1104_5_FD_87282 | JGI IMG/M metagenome (GOLD analysis project Ga0115556, IMG submission 87282) | Pelagic marine microbial communities from North Sea - COGITO_mtgs_110414 | ecosystem: Environmental > Aquatic > Marine > Epipelagic | place: Germany:Helgoland, sampling site Kabeltonne... | reverse complement strand
TTTGAATTGTCCTACCAAAGATGAATTATGCAGAGGATCGCCTCGACCGACTTTTCTTTTTGTTTATGTTTTGAATTGTGTCCTTTCAACGATGAATTATGCAGTGGACCGCTTCGATCGCCTTTCCAATTGTCCAAGTGAGAATGATAAAAACGAGACATCCCCTTACGATCATCTCCGCAACGGGGATATCCTCCACTCTATTGCTGGATTTTTTGTAAATTTAGCCGACATCATCCTTGATTCGAGCACCCGGGGAGCTGAAAAATTCCTCCTGGCCTCAGCAATAGGTGACTTGGCCCAGTCCCTCGAATTCAGTGGTTGTAAGGAACTCCCGCTGCGCATATTGACTTCATTCTGTGCTGGCAGATCCCTTCGCGCGTTTTTGCCGTGCAATGGTGTGCGTAAATATTTGCTTGATAATGGGCATGAAGATGACAGGGTCAAGCGAGCGCAGTTTTTGGTTGAGGGCAAATTTGCCCACTCACTGGGGTCGTTTGGAGCCCCAAAACCAAATGGCGGCGCAACCCCTCCAACGGATAGCGAATTATTGTTGTACGACGTGAAAAACTTACAATTTCCTCGTGATCTCATTTGGAGGGATGAGTTGGAGCCGGATCCTAATTTCATGGTAATTGGTTTTTTAATTTTGAAACTGTGCTTCACCAGTATAACTGGAGTTGCACCAGGGCCTCTCCTGATGGAGTCCTACCGTCTGACGCATGAACTGTATGTATATTTTCAAGATAACTCAAATTACAAAAGAAAGCTTGTCGAGGGTTTCAAGTCTCATCTTGCCTACTACGAACTTCTGGCGGGTCTTTTAGTCGATATTAGGAGCAAACCAATAAACAAAAACATTCGCGGTGTTGATCCTAATTACTTTAAGCTCGGAAGATACTTGACTGAGGGTAAGGGCCTCGAATACGCATCTAAAAAATGCCGAAAGCTCGGCATTATTGGCGACTCCCACACGCTTAGCTTCGCTTGGAGAGTGGTGGAATTTCCTTTATCCAACGCCGATCCCAACGACCGATCACAGCCGTATCGGCTTGTTCCTCTCGTCTGCACTGGTCTAAAAGCATTTCATTTGGCGGATGAGTGCCGACCATTCTTTACTAGGACGACTTTCGACCGTCTCATGGCTCAGTGGGAAGGGTTTGATAGCGAGGAGTGGGTCGATACGATTGTCGTTGTTGCGGGCGAGATCGACATCCGTGAGGGTATCGGGGGGGAGGCCTTGAATCGGTACGAGAATGTTTCCTCAATATCTTTGTCCCCAGCCATTGCATCGGCTGTGGCCAAATACGTCAAGGGGTTAAGGAGAGTGTTGGCGAACATCACCCGCCTTAGACAAATCCTCGTGTTGCCTGTTTGTCCACATGTCAGGAGACCTGCAAAGAAAGGCAGAGTTATCGGTCGGGCTGCAAGAAGACTAATGGTAGGAGAGTGGAACAATGCCTTGAAAACTGAGATCGAAAGTTGTACAGAAGAAATTCATTACCTCGATTATTATGAACATCTTCTGGAGGGGACGAAAACAGCAGTCGAAGAGGTAGAAAATGTGTTGAAAAAGGAACTCTGTTGCGGAGATGGGACACACATGAACGGGGGAGTCGTAGAACTTTTCAGTGAGAGTGTCACCAGCCAAAGAATAAACTTCAAGTAGTTTTGCCAAAATTTCCACTGTCTTAATTCGAATCACTACTATTCCAATTCACGTTCTATGCCAAGACTGCGCTGCATACCAAGCATGTCAAGGTCACGCCGATGATGTCCATAACAACCTGAATGACCGGCCCGGCATGAGCCGGATCAACACCAAACCTTGCCATTGTGAGAGGAAGGCCCGCACCTAACACGACAGAAATTTGCACAATGAAAAACGCAGTTGCGGATATGGCAGTCATTTCGAGATAATGTCCTCCTGTTAATAAAACCCGAAAGCCAGCCACCGCGCCGAGGAGGCAAGCCAGCATAAATCCCAACTTCAATTCCCTGCTCATGATGTTGACTTCATCACTTGCAGTAATCTTGCCCCCCTGAGTTGCCAAAAGCTGGACTATACTGACGGTTGCTTGGTTCCCAGCATTTCCACCAGCACCAACAAGCATAGTAAGGAATAGTGTTACAATCATGTGATCTTTGATGAGGTTGTCGAAACGGGAGAGAATAATTCCAGACACTGACTGCACTATCATCAGGGAGACGAGAACAGAGGAACGGCTCTTGAATTCGGCCTGGGTAGACTTTTGGTTCGCTTTCATTGTTGCTACTGCTCCACTCATTGCTCGTTGTTTCGCATATTTGTCGTCATCATCAGCAGCAGGGGAGACTTCTGCGGTCTCCACATCATTGGGCAAGCGCTGCCTCATTTTTTTTCTCACTTTCTGTCGTGATAGTACTTATCAGGAGTCTTGCTGAGCTTATCGAAGCCGATGTCTCGGCTTCCACTATTTAAGAAGGGCCCGCGGCGAACCGTATTCACAGGAAGCGCCTCTTCTTGGGTGGTGGAGATAGGATTCGCAGAGTTTGCGTTGGAACGCAGGTAAAAATAGGGCAGAGAAAACGAGAGGGCCCCAAACAACGACAGGGCAACAAGGACTGGAGCGTGAGACTTTTTCTGGTGCAATCGACGGCGATTGACGTTTTGTGAGGTTGCTAAAAGGTATGCACTGCGTTGGAACATTCGGATGAATCGCTTGACACAGTGATGTATTTCACAAATTATGATGTTCTCCGACTTATCGACAACTGGAAAAGAGGACCGCAATTGATCTGCGGAATTGGAATGTAAGGACGGTGAAGTACAGCGTATTTTTGAGGCACACAAAACTCTCACCTTGATGCGACCTTGAAAATCATGCATCAAATTTTCGGGTGTACCTTCATTCGTATCGATGCAGGCCATCCCCTCCTCCTCCTCCTCCCCTCCAGCTCATCTCCGAACCCATCTTTAAATTAAAACGAAACGCCCACTTTCCCCATCATTTTTGATAGATAGTAGACCACCACCCCCCTCTACGCCTCTACGAGGGTCCCTACAAGAGAAGTAAGCCATCATAAATCGGTATCTCAGAACAAACACTGTCCGCCAATCACCGGTTGTGGGCCTTCCACTACCACGTACCTTCCAGCTGCGTACAATTCTCTCCAGATGATCCCAACGGTGGTGACAAACTTTCTGACTTCTTCTCGATTTTTAGCCCTTTCATGCGTACCCTTATCACTATTATGTCTCCTCCCTTGGACCTCTGTAGACTTGAACGACGATAATGACGGCAGTCACAATCTCCCCTCTGTTCACGATGTGACGCATTCCCCGGCGTTCAAAGTATTCCGTGGGCTTGGTGAATTCATTGCGGCGGGACTTATTGCCTGGATATGCGAAAGGATTCTGGAGTGGAAGGGGGTTGATTGGATGAGTTGCATGCTTGTTGAGGATGAGGGGGGTGAAATGTCAGAGTTTGAGATGGTTGAAAATGGCCAGGGGAGGGCGCTTTACGATGATGAGGATGAGGATGGGGGGGGGGGGGGGGAAGGGGAAGGGGAGGGGGAAGGGGAAGGGGAAGAGGAAGAGGAAGAGGAAGAAGAAGGGGAAGAGGAAGAGAAAGAGAAAGAGGAAGGGGAAGAGGAAGAGGAAGAGGAAGAGGGGGGGGGATTGATATTTGGAGAGGAGGGAGGGTGTGGGGGAATGGCACAAGTCGCCATTGTAATTCTCATCAAAAAGAAAACAACAATGAAAACATTCATCCCTTTCCGCGCGTGCGTGCTCTATGAGGATAGCACACAGTTGAGAGGGTGCTTTCCTTAATGAAGAAAAGGGGTGCGTCCGTAGGGGGAGAGAGCTTGGGAGTGATAATTATTTTGTGGAGTGGGTCTTAGCGAGGAATTGCCAGTTAAATCAGACAAGTTTATCCAGTGTTCTGCTTTATCCGCACAGGAGCGCTGGCGCGAAAATCGTGGCGATGGGGGGATTATGGGGGGATTATTTAATGTTTCCAACATTTTTGCTTTCTTTTTTTTCTCACGATACGTTCGGACGTTCGGACGTTCGGTTCCGGGTTCCGGGATGGATTTTCAATTTTTCAGAAGAATTGTCCGAACGAGGCAATTAAAAAATAATAATAATAAAACAAACAGTCTGCGCATTGACTGTTTGCAGGTGTTCTTCAAAAACCCGTGCGTCGTCACTTATTTGTAATTGAGAGGAGACAGGGGGGGGTCAACACCTTCACCTTCAAAAGTCACAGTTTTGTTTTGTGTTCCCTTTTTGCAATTCACTGTGATCTATGTGCACGACACCATCGCACCGTACCGTATTATATTTTGCGTGCTTACTATCTCTTCAATACATTCCTTCAATATGCCTTCAATATGCCCTCAATACGCCTACACGCCTACTAACCCTTCATTCAAAATGTAATCAATATGCATCATTGAATTTCCTAACGAAGTCATCGCAAGCAGCCTTCACCTTTCCTACTAAAAAGTCCCCCGCCGCCTTCGCCCCAGGTTTATTCCTCCCCTTTGAGAATGATATTTCCACTTCCCATTCTCCCTCCTCGACAGTGCTGCTAACATCAGGAATCTCAATCTTGCCCTTGGCGATGGGGTCTTCGGTGTCCGTGTCGTCTGCTACAAAGACCTGAAACTCACACTTGACATTAAGGTCGAAAAGGTAGCGCTTCTTTCCCCTAACGATGGCGACCGAGCCATCCCCGTCGACGCTTTTGACCTCCTTCATGGCGACGGTCAGGTTTTCGTGGGTACAAGATAAGCTTTTCAGGAGGTCAGTCAGAGTATCTTTGCAAAACTGGGAAGCGTCCTTCTCCTCCCAAGTCCCCGCCTTGTTCCACGTGGAAGCGTCCGTGGACGACGATGAGGCTCGGGTGATTGCCTCCGGGGTTGTAGGAGCGGGTGGCAAGCTATTTGGAGTGATCGCCTTTGGGGTGATGTCGCCAATGAGATTTTTTGTTTCATTGCTCATCTCGTTGTTAAAGTAGGAAGTCTTCCGCCCGTCGCTTGTTGTCTTGTAGCCCTTGGCGTTCTTGAGTATCAGCTCCTCGTCGTCGCTGTCGTCAGATAGATTAGTGTTGCTTGAGGACGAGTTCTTGGACTTCATCTTCTCGTGGTGGCGCTTACTCTCGCTCTCCTTTTCCGCCTTCTTTTTCGCCTCTTTCTCCTTTTTGATTCTCTCCTTCTCCTTCTTCTCCTCGGATTTTTTCTCCTTATCCCACTCGTCGTAGCTTATGGGGGGCTCGCTCCTCGACATTCGGGAAACGCACTCGTTCTCCCAGTCAGCCTTGCGCTTCTTCAGCGCCTCCTCGGCCTTCTTCTTCTCCCTTTCCTCCTCCTCCCTTTTCTCCCTGAGTTTCCTCTTCCTCTCCTCCTCCTTGTCATCGTAAAGGCCACCCCCCTCCCCGACCTTACCGAAGGCTCCCCCGAACGCCTTCTTTGCTGCCTTCTTGTCGCGCTCGTCCTTCTTCTTGATCTCCAACAGTTCCCGGCGAGCGTCGCGATTCTTGTCGTCTATGGCCAGGCAGCTCTCGAAATCAGCCTTGGCCTTTTCGCTATTGCCCTGATTCTTCCAAGCCAGACCCCTCCTGTAAAGGGCCTTGACGCTCGATCCGTCCACCGAAAGTGCATTGTTACAGACGCTTCGAACCATTACCCACTTACCAAGCTTGGCATAGACCATGGCGAGATTGTTGTTGAGGGTGAGGAGAGTTGCTTTGACTTGCGGATCACCGGTGTTGGCAGCATTGAGGGATTTTATCTGTGTGATACCGCGCCGGTAGGCTCGAGAAGCCTTCTCGTAAGACTGCGTCTTGAAGAGTGCGTTGCCATCCTCCTTCAGCATAAGGGCCTTGGATAATCGCTCCTCACCATTGGCACCATTGGCACCATTGGCACCAGGCGCCCCCTCAAGGTCACTCTCATCGTCTGAATCAGAGCTAGAGGGGTCGTCCTCCACAGACATCTTGTCAACGTTCATACTCTCGACAGCAGGAGTTTCCGTGACGTTCTCGCCAGCCTTGTCCGGGCTGTCCTGGTCGACCTTTTGTGCTGTCGGGCTTGCCATGTGGCGCCACTATAAAAGGAATGAAAAGGGCAAACTGAATTAAAGTGAGCTGCTACGGAAGAACGCTAGTGCGGGTATGTCTTGTCTTGGACACTATAAAGTGCACAAAAAATCCACTGTGGGACGGAGGGAGAAAACTTTTTTGGGGCTGTCAAACTCCTTGAATGCAAACTTTTAATTGTGACCCGGCATCCTTTTTGTTACTACCAACTGTACATCGCTTTAGTTTATCCAGCTTGGCATTTGCAATTTTGGAGAACAAGTAGTGACAACAGCTGAAATCCCACTCCCCTGCCGTGGCTGGCTCCTCTTTCGATTTCCCTCCCCCCATGGCTTCCATCATCCCAGCCGTCGTATCCAGGCACTTGCGTGTATCAGCAGTACGAAATGTCGCCCCCTTCGCCCGGCTCCAGGCCAACAACAGCTTCAACCCCTCCTCCCAAGCCCTGTACCAAACCTCTTCAGTGTCAACCTCGTCTTCGTCGTCAGCAACATTGCCAGATCCCTCTGAACACGAAGAAAAGTCCGAGCCCTTTCAACATTACCGCCACTCAATTACTTCCGATCACCTGGATGCTGTGAAATCGTCTTCCTCCGCACTCGCCAGGGCCATATCTCTGCAAAATGCCTCTAGGTCTGAACTTCGACAGCACCAAATCTCCAAGACTATCAAGAAGTTCCAGAAGTTTGAGGGCGATACTGGGTCGAGCGCGGTTCAGATCGCTGTATTGACGGACAAGATTGCGGGTCTAAAGGCGCACCTAAAAGTCCACAAGAAAGACCAGCCCTCGAAGCGTGGGCTTGATGGGATGATGTCAAAGCGGCGGAAGTTGCTGCAATATTTGGAACGGAAGGACTTCGACGAGTACAGAAAAGTTGTGTTGAGCTTAGGGTTGGTAAAAAAATAAATAATAGTGTGGCTGTGTCGCCTCGCTCTAATGAAATAAGGCGTTTTTGCAGATTAAAAAACCGAAAACCCCCCCCCCCCCACGCACACAATTCTTTTTTTCAGGAATTGGTCTAGCTAGTGAATGCTTCGCCCTCATCTCCTGCACGACACGATGGGATCGTCTTCCCCGGTACAACGAGCGCTTTTCCTTCTCAGTTCGTCGTCTCCTTTTTGGTTCGATTCGCAACATCATTTTACTTGAACAATTCTGCCGAAAGCCAGAGTAAGCAGGAAGGCGGTTTCTTGTACTCCAGTCAGTCGATTTTTCTTCCGCGGCATTCTGCGGGGAGTGCTTTCGACGTTTTATAATGCATAAATTCAAAGCCAGGCTTGCACATGCTTTGAAAAGTTAATTTGGTAATTTATTTGTCTTCCATCCTGCTTCGAGCAAACTGATATGTTACAGCTTGTAAGGGGGGTAATCATACAAAATTGCTGAACTTCCGCCGTCTTTTGTACTCGATATTCGTATTGTGCCGCTCAAATAGACCCAACCATTTCACAATACCACCTACTGGACCTCCCAGTCTCCAACAATAACAAAATGCTTCCTCACTTCTCTTCCCCTGTATTTTCTTTAAACAGAACGAAAGCAACGCCAACCCACGGGCACATGGTTTTCAAAGCGATTACGACGGTATTGGCTGTAGCTACAATAACAATTGGGTTCACCCTTGCAGTTGACCAATTAGTATCAAACATACCCGAACTTAGTGATGGAGGGGAGAGCTACCGGTATTCGGTCGGGCAGGGGTTTCTCGGTCGTCGCCTAGAAGATGTAATCGGAGATGACGATGCTGCTGCGGGTGACGACGGGGGGCCTAATACAATTGATGTAGACACTCTGTTGATGATTGTGTTTGCAATTTCGTTTGGGGTGCCTATTGTGAGGATGATTTACTACAAATATGTATCCAGGATGATCGACAGTGCCAAGGAGACTGTAGAGAACGCGAGAAAGAGGGCAACTGAAAGAGTGAGTGATGCTGGTCGGCGGGTTACGAGCAATAGATTGAGTGGGAGGTTTAAATGAGTTTTATTGTCTTAAAGTAGTTTTTTTGGCAGCAGAGGAGTTTGGTTGAAAAAAATAAGGTATTTTTGTGTTTCCTGCGAAATGCCGTACTTCAACTACTTATATTTTTAATCGTCCCTATACTCGACGAACTCTATTCCCTCCATCTCGTGCGCTGGCTTGTGTATTTGTGATTCTAGCAGAGTTGCTACGTCAACATCTGCATTTTTGTAAGGATCCCAGGGAATCTCCTTCAGACTATCCGGGAAAGTGTCTTGCATCTTCCGTTTCCAGCAGAAAAAGCAGCTGCTTATTACCGCAAATATCTGCAGCACGCAGCTCGCCAAAATAGCAAAGCTGGCGGGGCCAAGAGAAGCATTCATCTGAGTCTCCAGCGTACTTGCACATCCTCCAATCCTCACCTCGGCATTATTATCCAAAATCAAATTGCAAGTTCCCAAAGACATTTCAAACTTACAACCCCCGACCTTTGGCAAGACATCGTTAGGGTTGATGAGTTGCTCACATGTCCCACTCATGGAGACTCCGTCCCCTATCAGCGGGTAAGTAGGATACCACAGCGACTTGTAGTTGTCAACTATTCCGTAATTGGTGTGCTCACGACCAGGGATACAAAGCTGCCGCTTCTCGATGTACTTATCCCAGCCAGAGTCTGACACTGCAGTCTGCTTGAAGAAATAATCGCTGTGCCAAGAAGCGATAATTTGTGTAATGGGGGTTGTTAGTATTAGTTAGTATACAAAAACAAGTCCAGGCACCAGTATGTTGACAGCAGGTTGACAAGTTGACAAGTTGACAAGTCGGCTGTGAGTTTGAGTTTCAGCTGAGTTTACTATAGTTGCCCACCTGTAGAAGTTATCATTTGTGCTGCATTCATTCTCGTTAGTACCGTCGCAGGCTATCCATGGAGTGCACCTTAGTGGCGGTCCGAATCCGCAACACTGTCCTGCTCTTTGAAGGTCAATGATCTTTTGGTAGTAATCGGCGTTGCGCCCACTCTCGTAGTAGTAGCTCCTCCAAACAATCTCGAAGCCGCTCGTCCTCTCCGATTGCAAATAAGGAAGACATTCCTTTTCGAAATTAAACTTGAGAGGCATGAAATTGACACAATCATCACGAAGCTCTTGGGAGAACTCAGGGATAGTTGCAGAGAGCAAGATCCACCCCAATATTACTTGAGAAAAAAACAATATCAAGTCGAAAACAAGGTGCACAAACAGGAGAAACTTGTTGTGTTGCCCTGAGCCGCGCATCCCGATAACCATGTTCATTGTCCCAAACACTGCCATGAAAATGAGCCCAGTCCCCACACTCCCTATATGCGTCCCATATGCCTGGTGCAAGTGGAAATCTAACGTGACCAGAATCCCAAAGATGAACATAAACGACATCTGGAGCCCCTTCAGCAGTGTCAGGGCCATGAAAATGAGGCGAAGATTGGCAGGTTGACAGGACTCCACCGGTAATGGGAGGAGGAAGAGCAAGAAGAGGAGGAATAGGAGTTTACTGTTTGAGGGGCCGCTACGGAACGATCGGGGAATATTTTTCATCTTGCTTCGTTAACGGGGGGGGGGGGGGGGGGTTGTGGGACGGAGGAGGAGGGGGGGGGATGAGGAGAGGGGGGGGAAGAAGAAAGGAAGGGGAGGAGGGTGTTTTGTTGTGGGGGGGGGCGGGAGAAAGAGGGGGGGATTTTTTTTTTTTTTTGTGTGGGGGGGGGGGGGGGGGGGGGGGTTGTTGCACAGAAGCAGGAGTGTGTGATGATTAAGATAAAGGTCGGTCGGGTGCCAGCGTTAAGTTGGGGGAGAGGTGATCAAAGGTTGTTAATTTTGAGCAAGGGCCCGCTGAGGTGATTTAAGCTGAAGTTATGGAACGTTCGTATAAATTGGATACCTGGGGCGAAGTATTTTCGCAAAGAATTTGATGTGTTCACTGTAAATTTATTCAAACTTTTTTTTTTTAACTTTTTTTTCACTTCGCGTCTTCACTTTCGATCAATTTGATGAAGGTCTCCATTCCACGTCTTCGAGTATCGCTCCCAGATGGCAGCTTGTAGCACAATTCGAGAGCTTATTCGTCGAAGATGTTATTGGTTTTTGCTTCACTATCGCTTGCTAATTTTGGCTAATTTGGCTAATTTGGCTAATTCGCCAGTGTTTCAATGAGACCCACCCAAAAGGTTATACGCACGCAACCCTTCCTTTTTTTTTTCTCTCTAATTAAATCTGTCCCCTCTTCCCCAGCTACATGTACTGGTTTGCTGTTTTTCTCATGGTTTCAAAGCGATCGACGTTGTCCTGGCAAATCTAAATTGATAAAACAAAGGCTCACTTTTACTCGCATTTCCGCAACAACAAAAAAACAATACATGTGCCAAAATTGTGATGGTCCCCGCCCTCGTTTGTCCTTTATCTTCCCAAACCAATATCAGTGACCTTGTTGACAATGACCATGGCACCAGCATCCCTCAGGGTCTTTTCATCATCAGCACCACTCAGAACACCAATGTTGAAGCCAACTCCAGCCTTGATACCCTCGCCAATGTCAGCTACACTGTCTCCAGCCTTGGCAACGTCCAAGCAGTTGTCAATGTCGAGGTCGTACATGAGCTTCTGGATCATGTAAGGTTTAGGACGGCCACCAACCTGCTGGGCGCTGACATAGCCATCACAGAAGTCGAACATGTTGAGCTTCTTCATGATGGCCTCCTGGATATCAACGGGGTAACCAGTGTTCAGAGCAAATTTGATACCGTTGTTTCGGAGGTTGTCGATAAAATTGGGCAAGTTCGGGTCAATCAGCTTGAGAATATCCTTCTCAAAGTAGGCAACCTTGATATCATGGACAAACTGATCATGCATCTTGTCTACGTGTTTGGCCAGGCCCATCTCGCTCATGCTGTCGGGCTTGTTCCTGGTGGCAAAGTGCTCGATCACCTTGATCTTGCTCGCCCCATGCCAAGGGTGCATCTCCTCCCACTGTACCCCGAGGCCATTCTTGTTCATGACGTTGAAAAGAGTCTCATACACAATCCCCTGCTCATCAACAGTGGTACCAGCCATGTCGCAGACGAGAAGGCGCGTGTTCGCCGGGAAGTTTACCTGTCCCCCAGCAGAGAAGTTTGCCGCTGGGGGTGCGATAACGGCGGGGGCAGTAGCAACAGAAGAAGAGGGAGAAGGGGCAGTTACTGCTGGCGTCACCAAAGCTGGGATAGAGTGGGGCTGCTGGGCGGGAGCGTAACCGACCTGCGCACCGCTGGTTGGAACACCGTTAATATTCAGGTGGATGTGCACATGTGTGTCGGACATGCAGCGGCGCTGGGCACTGAGTGCTGCCTTGAGGGTGCGGTGATTTACACTTCTTGAAAACATGCTCTTTGTATTGCTGCGATTCTAGTCGTCTAATAGTGAATTTTTTGTGGGTTAGTCTGGTGGTTACGAGCAAAAACTTGTCGGAGTGATGTTTTTTGGTAGGAGAACAAAATGCACTTGTTGGGTATCAGTTGGAGCTGGATAACAGCACTGGGGCTAATTTTAACGCCCATAATAACGCTCAGAGCATGTGTTTGTGTGTTCAAGGTGGTAGGACAAGTATGAAAAAAAAAACTTACTTTATTATTGGGTATGAGGGTTTATTCTAATTTGGATGGTTTGGGCATGACTGGAATGACGGAATGACTGAATCTGTTGAATTGTGAATTTTCCGCTTTCCGCAATCGGAACACACGGACAGACAAATGCACGAACAAGTTTAGGCATTCTGGATGCACAAGTAGCTAAACATTTTTTTACATCGTCATTATACATTATAACGCCGACGCGACACCGAAGGGCATTTCCTCGCAGCCGCTTTTGCTCTCCCTTTTTACTTCCCACTTTTTTTGGCGACATAAAGAAAGTGGCTCTCACCCCCCCCACTGCCAGATTCTCCTTCAAGCTCACCCTTGGGTGCGTTCACCTTCTTGAATTCGACATTCCATCTCAGGTCCTTATTGTTAAGGTATGTAAGCCTAGTGGGAGGTAGCCCATGGCTGATCGATATGTAAACGCCTCCAGGCTTGAGCACTCTGTGCATCTCCGAGAGCATACTGTTGACATTGTGGATATTTTCCTCCGAACAGAGCTGCGCATCCATGAGTGCCTTGTCAATAATCAAGTCGAAACAGTTGTCCGGAAGGTACTCTAGGTTCCGGCAATCCATCACCGTGTACTCCATCTCCTCCCTATCCCCGTGGAGGTCTGTCATCTGGCTGATGACAACACTACTTGTGTCCACGTTGGTTATGTTAAGGTAGCCATCGTCGTAAAGATCGGCCCCAAGGCTGCTGTTCCCGCATCCGGGTATCAATATCTCGAACTCAGGGTCGACAGAAAGGTAAGGAGTGAGCTGGGGTTTCAGAGTGGAATATGGTTGGTACCAGTCAAAGACCTCACCAGAAGAGGCAGCATAGCGTTCATCCCAGTAGCTGCTATTTCCGTAGTCTTGCACTAAAAGTAAAGTGAGTAAGGTGAGAAAGAAAGAGGGGAAGTGCAGGGGCGGCGTTAGGGAGGGCGTGATAAGGTAAGGGAGAGAGAAACACATCATTGAGGAAGGAAGAAAAGTCCAGTCCTCTGGCCCCGCAACTCACTTGCACCGGGGATAAGGGGATAGAAAACTTCCGGCAGAGGCGATAATTGTGGTCGGAGTGAGGTGCTAGGAGAAGTCTTTAGTGGTCAAATCAATTCCTACCAAAGTTTAGGTGGAAACAACCTTCGAACATTTTTCATTTTTTCTGCAGGCAAATTCAACTGCCACCCTCTGACATTGGAGTCATTGGTCGTGGACTGTCTGCCCGCCCGATAAATTCCATTGCTAGAGGTACCATACGCGTTTAGCAATAATCTTGATTAATCCCTTCAACATATAAAACCTTCAGTTCACGTCCCTCCTCGGGCTGCCATCTCCCACCCCCAGTACTCGATTCTCCGCACGTATTCAATTCCCCCCTAGTCCATCCTCAAAAGGAAGGGATTCTCCACAAAGGAAGGTCGCGAATGTCAGCCCTCTCGGACGAATGGGAGGAATATTGGGACTCAACTCGGAAGTGCGTCTACGATATTAACAAAATAACAGGCGAGAAGCGCTACCATTCTGAAGGATCGGATGGTTATCTTGACAGCGACGATGATGATGTTGGTGGTGCGTACGGTGCTTCTCCAGCTCTCGTAGGCGCTTCCATGGGGGGCGTGTCCTCGACGGCAGGCGGCAGGTCCGGTGACTCCTCCCTCCCATCTGGCTGGGAGATGCGGCGGGACCCTGCCTCCGGTGCGTCGTTCTACTTCAATATTCACACAGGCGAAGCAACCTGGGAGAGACCGCTGGAGCGGGTTTCTGTAAGCCATGTAGATCCCAAGAACCCATGGGAGGAGAGGTTTGATGAGGCATCAGGAGTCAACTATTTCTTCAACACTGTCACGGGAGAGGCGCAGTGGGAGAGACCGGAGGGGATGGTTGCTGGATTAGCGGGAAAGGTCGAAGAAGTTGGTAATAGTCTCGGCTTCGAGCAGGAACAAGTTGGAAAGACGTCGGGAAACGAAGCGGAGAACTGGGAGGTGCGCACAGATACTGCAAGTGGGGTGGAGTACTACTTCAACCGTGTTACGGGTGAAAGCCAATGGGACGTGCCGTCTTGTCTCATTGAGGAGGCAGCAAGCGCTCAATATGGGGTGGAGGCGGTTGGAACTGCGGTAGAAACTGCGGCGGTAGAGGCGGAGACAGAAGAAGGATGGGAGGAGAGGTTGGACGGCGAGACGGGGGAGGTTTATTACTGGAACCAAGCATTGGGAGAGGCGCGTTGGGAGAGGCCCGTCAAGGCCGTGTCTGAACAGCACGCACATTATTCCGAAAATTACCCTCCGGGAGGATCCGCTTGGGAAGAGAGGACTGACGCAGACACGGGAGCGCCATATTATTACAATACTGTCACCGAGGTCTCTCAGTGGGACATGCCACCAGAACTTCTCTACACCCCACCGAAAGTGCAACCTAAAAGTGCCTTAACGGTTGGTCAAGCGGCTGGTCAAACAGGAGGGGATTGGAGCATGCAGTCGGGATGGACGAAACAACAACAACAGCACCAAGTGAATTTTGACTCCAAACCGATCCCGCACACACTGTTCGTAAACATGTCCTGCTTCGCGACGGTGAAAACAACGAGCAGCCAGTGGGTACGCGCTTGCCTGCAGGTGAAGCACGATTCCAAGACAGGGAACTACTACATGGTCGCAGAAACTTGTCGGTCGGAATCTTCAACAGGTTCCAAGACTTCCTCCGGACGAAGCGCAGGTGACTTCCCTTCCAATGACGAGGGAGGAGAGGATACCGCTGCGGCGGTACGGGATAAATTCAGCTTCGCGCTCTCGGAGGTCGTGTCGATGTCATACTGTGACGAGATGAGGAGTCTTGAACTGGGCGTTCAGTACTCTTCCGGAGTGAATCAGAGTTCTGATGTCGAACACGTGTCGAAACGTGGTATATTGTTCAGCTGCCGAGAGATTTACTTGGCATGGAAGGCAGGGCTAGAGTGCAGGCGATCTGTCAGACCGGACATACCGTTCGATGTAAAGGCTGGTAAAATTCAGGACCTTGCCGTTGGGGACGTGGAGCAAATGTGCGACGTGGCCACCGCTGAGGAAATGGAGGAGGAAGCTCGGGAACTCAGACGGTTTGGCGAAGAGCTCGTAAGGAGACTCGGTGAGATGGGCTCGAAAGGTATCGACGGGGACGACGGAGGACTCAGTTGGAGCGGCACTGATTCCGATTCTGATTTGGATTCCCAAAGGCATCTCAGGGAGGGACGGAAAATTGCCAAGAAGGACAAGGACTGGCCTAGGAGAATACCGACAAGAGGGTACATCCTCGTGTTGCGCGGCTCTCGCTGGGTGCAGGTATACGGCAGCATAACTGGCGGCGGTCCTGGGAAGGATATCAAACTGAACCTCTACTCTCACCTTGGCGCGGAGAGTCCTGAGACGGTCGTGGAATTGTTGGGTAGAAGGGCAAGAGTCGACAAGACGAACTGCATGCTCAGCAAACATCTCTACCTGTTCAGAGTTTTGCTCAAGGGTGGTCAGACATTTGTGTTTAGAGCGCTTAGCATGGTGGAGTACTGGGAATGGACGACGCTGTTGATCTGCTGTTGCGGATCCTCGTCGTCGTTGTCGTCATCATTGTCCAAGTCCTCTCCCTCCTCGCCGTCTTCTTCAAAAACGTTGCGACCGTTGGGAAAGAAGGGTCTCGGAATCGTCTGGGATCTCGGTTTGCTCGAGGAACTAGAGGAATGCGTACGAATAGTAATGGTTAGGAGGATATGCTTGAAGGGGGAGGAACAATTCCAGTTTCGCACGGGGGGAGAGTTCCTCAATCCGTCTGCTGCTTTTGAAGGAGGCGATTCTGATGACGATGACGATGACGATGACGCGGCGGAGAGGGATGTTGGGTCGATTATTTGCAATTCCAAGGGTTTCGCCTGCGTTGGTACCGAGGGTCACATGGTGACCCACGGATTACCGAAGGGTTCAGTGTTGACGCACATTGACGGTGCTCGTTTGCTGAGGTTACCGTTCTCGTCCGTTTCTTCCTTGGTGAAGAGCGTGCCAAGATCTAAGCCGCTTGAAGTCGGTGTGAGGGTTCCCAGGAGTGGGGAGACTACATGTCGACTGAGAGGGGAAGGGGGGGAGTGGACGGAATGCAGTGTTGCTGTTGGTGGTATGGAGGTGGTGTTTTACGAGAGTGGGACTAGGACGGATAAGGGCAGCTATGGGGAGGAAACGGAAATGAGGACCAAGTTGCGAACGTTGGGACTAGGGCCGGATTTCAATGTCTACTTCAGCCGCGCTGCGCAGGACAGCGATGCCAGTGGGAACAGTGTCCAAGGGGGGGAAATACCGATACAGATGATGATGAGCTCCGGGTTGTCGTCGCCCACTGGCGAGGTGACTATTCGTTTCCCCAATTTCCATGATATGATTAACTGGTGTCTTCTCTTGCAAGAGAATGTATTCTACTCGCGTGGCAAGGACCCAGATCTCATCGGTCACCTTGACGTGCTAGGCAGTAGCGGTCACGCCCATGGGGATAAGACGTCATCGCCTAGGTACGGGCAGAGATTGATGAGGACGTTCACGTACGATTACGACGTGGCGAGCGGTGGGAAGGAAGGTATGTTGTTGTCTGGTGATGCTGATGACGACAAGAATGAACGGGGTGAGGAAGAAAAGAAAAACGATGATTGGGTTTCTGAACCTTCTCAGGTAGTTCGATCTCCCAGTGAAAGGCGTGGCGACACCAGAGCAGCATCAGCATCGTCTTCGGATATATACGAGGTTATTGATAAACTTCAAGCTCACCTGACGGAACTGGAGGAACCGTTGCCTACTGGCGGGGAGCTGAAGGCTTTGAGAGAGGACCTTGTCAGGGCCCACGATAAAACGCTTGAACTCTGGGCGCAGGCTGTTGACAAGTGTGGTGTGGAGGAGGCGAGTGAATTTGCCGCTCATGACAAGGGAAGTCACGGGTCTAAAACGAACCCACAAACTGTTGGTGAGGAGGAACAAGAGAACCTGATTGAAGGGAACGGTGGAGTACAACGCGAAAGTCCGCTGAAAACCGTAACCGATGACACAGGAAATGAACACGGTGCATCAGTTTTGTCTCGTACCGATGTAACGTCGCCTGAGAATACGCCGCGAAAGTACGGTCATAAGCAAAATTCGTTCAGAGAGGACATGTCTTTGCTAACGTCTCCCGGCTTTGGTTCCTCCCCTTCGGGGGGCGGAGGGAGCAGCCCCCTGAAATCATGGACACCTCGTCATGGCGGTGCCGCGGGGGGGAGAGGAGGGAGTAGTTACATGCACTTACCGACGCTGAGCGAGATATGCTCTCGTGCAGACGAGGAAGTCTCGCCTACTCGTGGTGAACCTGGATCCGGATCGCGCCAGCAGCTCGACCTGCTCCGTTCCCCCTCACCACTCGCAAATGTCGCTCATCAGGAACAGCAGAGGTGCCCAGCAAAGAAGGAGGAGGACGTGAGGAGGGCCCGGGCGGAGTCAGACGCGAGGAGGTGTGAGTTCCGCCTACCAGATAGGTCTGTCCGACTCTATGGAGAGCTTTTGAGGGAGCTCAGGTGCAGCCCGAGATTTGTCGTCGCCGTGGCTGAGAGCCTTGGAAAGGGGGGGAATAGGAGGGAACTGTTCATCAAGGTCGTTGTCAGGAGGCTCGCTAGTAGATACGTCACCAGTGCTGAGGAGGTGCTGCTCCCCATCGTCAGGGAAGGTGTGAAGATGGGCCCAAAGTACCTCGGGACGCTTCGGCAATTTATCATGGAAATCTGCGACCTACCAGAGGTTAAGCGGTACGGAAGCAGGCTGGTGGAAACGGCGAAAGAGGACCTCGGTAATGATGATTTCGAGCACGATCACGAGCACCATCAAGAGCATGATACCTCTGGTTGGGTTCGTGAGAGGGTCGAGAGGAGGGCGATGCAGCTCGTTGGGTCTATTGTGAGCTGCTGCGAGTCCTTTGGAGACGAAACTGTGCCAGTCATACTCGCCGGTATTATGAAGGAACTGAACGCTGGTAATGACAAAAGCTTGCTTCACCTCAATTCAAGGAGAGTGTTCTGCGATATGGTCCTCGCGCCCGCATTTGCGGTGTCCAAGTTTGATGCAAGGCATCATCATAATAACCACCACCACAACCACAACCACCACAACCAACCTCATCATCATCACCACCACCATAACCACGAGTTCGCCGTGGAAAGGTGTTGCATCAGCTTTCTCCGGACTATGCTTGCCCACAAGGCGTCGTCACTGCTCACCATACGCCAGAGGAGTAATTTGGCAAAGGAGCAGATGAGACTTGGAGCCTTTGTTGATGGAATAATAGTGAAAAAAATTTACGTCAACAGCATCAGTGGGAATGAGAAAAAATCGAGGAAGTTGTGCTTCGACAATGGAATACACTTTGAGAGCAGTTTCAAGGAATTTATTGCCAGACCGACGGAAATGAACCGATCCTTTGTTGTGACAGGAAGGGAGATATTCGCTGTTCACAGTGCCCTCCAGTCCTTCAGCGAGCACAAGACCAGCGGAAGAATGGTAAATGAGCCTGCCAAAATTGCCAGCATTCTCACCAACATTGGCTATCTGAAATTTGACAGTGGTGATGTTGATGTTGGTCACGACGGTGACTCGAATGAACCATTGGAAATCGATGATAACTGCTACGTCATGAGTTGCGATGACAGCGCAACGATTAACCAAGACGCTTTGAGTGCCAGTGAGACGGCTATCGAGGAGACGAACTGGTTGCTGCTCAAGGCTCGCAGTAAAATGCAGAATATCTTCGGTGTTCGCAGGGGCGAAGGGGAGGACATGCTGGATTCGGAGTCGGAGGGAACCCACAGCGGCAATCTTTATGACAAGGATGACAGACTGGTGGATAGCAACGGAGCGGCAGAACTGAGAGAGATTCTCAATGAGATCAGGAAGAAGTCCGGCGCGATCAAGATGATCATTGCGGAGCAGGGTAGGCTAGAGGCTAGCATCGAGCTGAGCGAACTGCTACAACAAAGTCTCCTCAAGTGTGAGTTGATGGGGAGGAAAGAGGGGGGGGGATACGGCAGCGACGTCGGAAATGTCGAGAAGGCATGCTGTGGATTGTTGAGCAGTCTTATCTTCGAGGAGGGAGGAGGGAGCGAAGAAAAAGAGGGTATTGTTGAGGGGTTCGCCAGTGGTCTCGGTCTTGGTGTCGGTGTCGGCGTCGGTGTTGGCGTATCAAGTCAGCCGAAAAATCCTCTGGCGACTCTGCTGACGACAGTATTCAATCCCCACAATTTGCAAAATGATACTAATATGAATATGTAATGTATGCAGCAACCTGGACCTACAACGCGTACTTCTTTACCTTCTTCTTATTTATGTGGCAACTTTTCTTGTGGCAGCAGTAAAAGACGGCAACAAGCCCCACAACGACTGCGAAAGAAAACATCGCATTATCGTAAAGTTTCTGTGCCTCGATTGAATCGAGTACTTGCATTTGCTTCTTGGCGCTGTGAAAAGCACCAGTTGAACCAGCGCTTGAATATGTTTTCTTTAGAATGCTGTAAATTTCGTCCACCTCGTATGAATTGTCGTGGGAAAAGCAATTCTTGCATACTTTTGGGGAAGGCCAACGCTTCTGTTCATTTGCGATTGTCTCTCTATACTCAACTCCTTCCCTTTCACACTCTTCCCTGTATAATCTCAAGTTCACATCGTTGTGAGCCTCCCAGAAGAACAGCGGAAGGGCGATACGCTCATCCCGGGTCAAGCTGCTGGAAGGTGACTTGTCCACAAGATGCTCGCATCGGCCGAACTCGCAGCCGTCATACATTTGTAAGAAGTGAACCTGACAAATTGAACAAGGGAAAAAATTGGCTACAAAATTCCGAATAATCTCGGCCGAGGCGTGAGGAGTGAATGGCGTGTCGTTTGTGGAGGTTCCCACTGTGACAATGTGAAAGAGCTCCCACAAACCGCAAGTGTAGCCTGAGGTGCACCTGTCTGACCACGTCAAATCATTATTTGGGTCAGAACCACCGATGCCCCATGATTTTACCCCGCCGTCGGCAAGGACAAGGTCCCTCAGGGCATTCGAAGATTGCAAATGCTCTGAGTCATATTCATCGATGGCAAGAATTATGCGGGAGAGCTGGCTTTTCAAAGCAAAAGCGGCGGGAATGGGAGCTATGGCAGCGTTGAACAATCGCAGCGATTTCAAGAGGTGCAAAGACTTGGCATGTGAGAGCGGGTCACTGTCTGTGAAGATATTATTCGCAAGGGTGAATAGTAGCGAGGCCGTAGCGTCGTCTAGCGGAGTCAATTCCGAAGGTGACTTGGGTTCGTCGCCTACTTTGATTGTGTTCCCGCCAGGCGGCATTTCCTCACCCTTGCTTTTCATTATATTTTCGATGGCTTTGATTTGATACTTCGGCATTACAGTGTCCTTGTGGGAGTCGAAAGTAGAAGCTGGATTGTCCTTGTTTGACGAATACATCTTAGAAATAAATTCGGCCCCAGTATCAGGGTCACTTCTCTGTTTCCCTTCAAGTGTTGTGCCGATCGCCTTTTTACTGCTATCGTCATACCTAAACACCTGCACGCTTGGGAATCCATGTACCCCGTGTTGGCTACAAATTGAGTTGTAAATGTTGCAAGCAACTGCAATCACTGAGACCTGCGAGTCATCTAAAATACTGGTCACTGCATCATTCAGTTTCTCGAATGTCGGCTTGTAGTGCTTGCAGTGTCCACACCATGCCGCGTAAAATTTTACAAGCAGAACTCGGCGAGAATCAATTGAATCTTTCGTCTCACTCAAGACATAGCTATCGAACTTTGGGACTGAATCTTTGTCGCCGTCAACATCATTCACCCAATCATTGATGGGACTATCTTGGAAAGGAGCGTATAAGAAATTTGATCTCTTCAGAGAGGCCTTCAGTATATTCACGTCGTACTCGTTACTGCTGCTCATGTGCTGTGATGTTTTGCTCTGTGCTGCTGCTGTGTGCGTCAACTAACTGCGAACTTTAATTTGTGGGGTTCGCGTTTTCGTCTCTTAAAAATCTCCACCAGCAAAAAACTTGATGCTCCCTTAATGCTCCCATTCCTTTTCTTTACTGTTAACTTTTGTCCCTACAATAGACGACGATTAAAATAAAAAACTATCATAGATTGGCAGCCTGTTGACGTAGAGGTGATGGTCAATACTTTTGTTCCGCCCCCTTCGCCCAACACAGACTCAATTCGACTTCCCACATACGAGTGTCAGCTATGCGACGATGCCGTCCAACACTCGAGGAAGAAACTCGACGAAGCTGCTGCATCCTATTTAGCTGTCTCGTCGTCGATTAAGGCCGGTTTGATTAGCACACTCCCTGCCAAGAGCAATGAGGATACTCTGTCATACCGCTGCAGCTGTTCGTTTCAGCTCCTTGCGCCGAACGAACTGTCTATGGATGAGGGCGAAGTTGGTGTTGACAGAGGTTTTCGCTGGGCGATGCGGAACAATTACGAACCGGTGGCTCTTCGTACGAAAAAATTCCCAGTCGCTTTGCCGAGGATTCAGAGTGGTATGGAGGCATTATTGGACGTGATGAACGACGATTTTAGTACATCTCGCGTGTTTACTGACGGTCTGACGGGCGGAACGTTTTCCTGCTCGTGGAACGAGGAGGATTTGATCGTTGTTTTGCATTACGGTGCCCCTATTTGTTCGACTCAAGATTGGACAAAAGAAATGAATAAGGTCCTGGAAAAGTGTGCGTTTACGTCAATTTTGGGGAGATCGAAGAAGAGAGTAGCCGTCGTGGGGCGAGAACCGCCGACACTGAACGATGAAATAATAATTATGGGGGATGATGATGATGATGGTGAGAATGTAGCTGTCTGCTACGAAAAACCGGAAGGAGCGTTCTTTCACCCTAATGGGAACACCATGCATCAAGCGCTCAATTGGATTCAGGGCGCTTTCCGAACCATTAGTAACGATATTGGTAGAAAGCTGCGATTATTCGAAATGTATTGTGGTTGTGGCGCCCACACGTGCGCCCTTGGTATGATGAAAGGGATTATGGAGAAGATAGTTGCGATCGAGATTGATCAGCGCCTCGTCGATGCAGCAGAGCGGAATATTGAGTTGAACGGACTCGAAAGCATGGTGAAAGTCTTTCAGGACGATGCTGCGCGTGTGGGCAGAGTTGGCGGGATCGCGAATTATCTCAAGAAAAAAAAATTGTTGGATGACAGTGGAGGTTTTGACATTTTGCTGGTTGACCCTCCACGATCGGGTCTGGAAGAAGTCGTTTGCTCGTTCGCCGAGAAGGAGGTCAGTATTGAGTGGGTTGTCTACGTGAGCTGCGGCAAGGAGGCGTTGGTGCGTGATTTGGCGAGACTGGAGACATCATTCAGTGTTGAGAAGATGGTACTGACAGATTTGTTTCCGAGGACAACCAGCGTGGAGACTTTGGTGTTATTGAGGAGGCGAAGGAAATCGGCGGGGGAGGAGGAGAAAATCGGCGGAATAGTATAGTATAGAAGAAAATAAGGTTAAATTACAGAGAGGAGGAAGGTAGATAAGGTTATTGGCGTGTGTTTACCTAGCAAATTTTCCGTTTTTTACGCTACTTTTCGAACACTCCTCAAGCAACATATATATATATATGTTGTCAAGGACCAGATGCTCCCTGACCTGCTAGTATCTATCAGCTTTGATTTTATCGCTGCCCAAGCCTTGGTCTCCTAATACCCATGGGATCTTCACATAGTTCACCAGGCGTGATTTGCATCTGTAATGACGGACGGTCAGTGTATTATGACGGCAATTTAATGTGGCAACGCGTGGTACTACTACTACTA
>Ga0115556_1000700_pt1 | contig 22546 bp, 14 predicted proteins | sample COGITO_mtgs_1104_5_FD_87282 | JGI IMG/M metagenome (GOLD analysis project Ga0115556, IMG submission 87282) | Pelagic marine microbial communities from North Sea - COGITO_mtgs_110414 | ecosystem: Environmental > Aquatic > Marine > Epipelagic | place: Germany:Helgoland, sampling site Kabeltonne... | reverse complement strand
CGTAGGGCTCCTGAGTGCAGCACATTATCAACGTCCTCGTTAATGACGATTTCTTGGGCTCCTGGATCAACAGACATGGGAGGGGGCACAAGGAGTTCGTGTGACAAGATGATCCAATGCTGTCAATTTTGTCAGGTTAAGATGATAAAGTGAGAGTAAATTGTGGCACTGTGCTTGATTAACAACAATAGAGCTATCGCTGTCGCTCGCACTGTCCTTTTTGTCGGCAATCTTCTCAGCCTCAGTTCCATTAGCTTTCATTCACAGCCTGATTATATTTTCCTAAAAGCTCTTCGTTTTATCGTGTACTTTTATGACGACTTTTGGTTAACGTCATCGCTCTCCATCCCTTCTCTTCCGTTACATTATTGTTTAACATTCATCCCTGTTCCCTTCGTATTGTCCTCATTAGTATTTTCAGTTGTTACCTCGTGCATCTCCCCTTCGCTTTGGGCTGACGCATGTGGCGCCGTCAGTAATTTTTCATCTTCGGGAGCGTCATTACCGTTTCGATTGGATCCATTCGACTCACTGTCTTTTCGCTTCTTTCTCTGAGAGCTCGACAACAAACTCGTAGCTAATGTTTTCGTCTCCCCCGTCATTGAATGGATAGAAAAACATGTAGTTGGTGCTCCAGGCGTTGTTCCATAGGTTGAACCCGGCCCCGGTGATATCGCTGGCTTCCACTTTTACTTGTTGGTCGTTTAGAAGAACGGTGGGTTTGTTTGCCAACTGTTTGTTGATCGGGCTCATGACAGGTGCGTCAAGTGATGTAATTACAGCAGCGTCTCCGTACATTACACTGTCTACAGAGTGTGTAACTGCTGACCCCCCAGGGACACTTTCGTCCATACCGACTTTGTGGCCGAGTTTTGTCATTGACCACACTTTGTCTCCCGATGCACCAATGAAAGTGAGCCACCCGGCCTCGTTGAATCTCGTCCTTGTCTTGTTGTATGCATTGAAGGTGACGGTCGATATTCCATCTTGCGTGAAGTCAAACCGCATAGCAGATGATTTGGGGGCTCCTACTCCCTCAATGGTAATGTCCGTTACCCAAAAGTCGCATCCCTCTGCTTTATACAATTCTCCCATGACAGCACTCGAACGTATCGTTTCCCCGCCTTCGTAGTCCTTCGAACCGGCCTTTCCGCCGAACACTTGGTCGCAAACGAACTCAGTCATGTTGTACACGTCTTCCCCAAGAGCATCGTAGGTAAACTCGCCGAGCGTCAAGTCTTGGTCTATGGTAACGCTTCCCGTCGGGTTGAATGTAAGCGAGTGTCCGCCGCAGTCAAACGTCCTATCAGCTGTCTTCTGGAAATTGACCAAGTTGGGATAAGTTGGAGGCGATCGATCTAAAATTGACTTAAACTCGCTTTTTAGTTCACTCTCCATTTCATCGGTCTCATCGAGCGATTCCATTGCAAACTTTGCAAAATCGCGCTGTACATTCCAATCATCCAAATTAGTCTGGAAGTCACCGTTTTGATACTGTTCCTCCAATTTTGCGTTAGTCCAGTCATCTGACCGATTGGCTAAGTCACTCAGTCCCCAAGTGTGTTCCGTCAGCTTCAGTAAGTACGCCAAAGATTTCGTCAGCGTCGGTGACGTGTCGGTTGCCGATTCGATGCCATTCGCGGCGATGAAGTTGCTGAAGGTTGATTTCGAGCAAGAGAAAGACGGTTAGCTTCGCCGCTCTTACTTTTTTCCCACTCTCACACTCACTCACTCACTCGCTCACTCGCTCGCTTAAAAGCTCGACTCACTCACCTATAGGCAGTCTGCATACGCCGAGTTTGGGAGGCTTTCAAAGGGTCGCTAGCGATTCCTGGGATCCAAACGTCACCAATCTCGCCCGTTACAGTAGGAAGGTCAGGGTTGGTGGCAGCGTCGGCAAAGAAATCAGGCAACGAGCCCGCAATTATCTTTGTGTTCTTCGAGGGGAACTGCGTCTTGGCGATAGTAAAACCAGTTAGAACTTCCTCGGGAGTTGTCGGAGGGCCGGTGTTGTCCGTGCGAAATTGAAAACATAGCGCGCTTTTCCCCGAGATCGTGCAATCGCGTCTTGCAATGGGACCCGCGTTCTTCTCGTTGCAGCCGCTGATGCCACCGCCCCCACAGGCATATTCATCCGGATAGCCACCAGGGTGCCAACTAGCGACGACACTATCTTCCCCGACTTTCCACCGAAAGATGTTTGGGACCTGAGGAGGGCAAACACCGCCGTTTACTCCGACAGTGATTCCCGATACGCCGTTTTTTACCAACTCGGGAACCACACCTCTTGTCATCCCAGGGACATCCCGCTGCGACATAACTGTTTTTGGTGGGAGTTCAAAGTAATCGTCGAGAGAGTGCGTTAGCTGCAAGGCGTAATTGAATATATCCTTATTCATGAATTCGACCTGGAAGTTCATTGGCATCGCGTGCCACGTGATGGTACCGCGCTTGACAGCAGCCCTGAATGCTGTGAGTTCATCATCAGTAGGACACGTTACAGGAGTGATCAGATCAGCCTCAAGCTCGCTAAGGTCTTCACAGTTGATATACAGGTAGACTATCCAAGGGTGCGTTACATAATGAAGGTCGTGTTGATCATTGTCCTCGCCATCGCTGTTGCCATCCCCCCCGTCCTTTCCGCGTAGTGCATCGATTTCTTCTTGCACTCGAATAGCAGTGGGGAAAAAATCAGTAAAGTAACTGTTTAACGTGTCCGAAATATCGCCAGTGTAGCCAACGTCAAGGTGGGACATTGAAACGAGATGAACAGTTTCAATTTCATCATAACTAAGCCACACTGTGCCGTCATCCCACTCGATTCGCTCACACTGAGGAGTGAATGGGGGAGGAAAGCCCCCTGCCCAGTATGCCCCAGGTGCTTTCGACACCCAATCACAATCCTCTGACTTTGACTTATACGATCCTTGCTTACTACTAGTAGATAGGCTATTCTCGCTCTTGTCTTCAAAAGTCACCCCGCCCTCAGAGTCAAGGATGATGGTGGCAGTGGTAAATGAGCAGTCCAGCGAGGTTAGATTGAGGTAGCCCCCGTCTTCGCATGTAACTGTCGTCGAATCTACGCGAAGGGCGTCATGTAGCGGATCTTTGCCATTCGGAATTGAAGTCCAGAGCCCGCTTAAGTTTGCAAAAGCTGGGGAAAACAGGAGACAGATGAAGATGGTTTGGTGCATGTCCGATTATATATTCCTGGATATATATTTCAAGGGAAGGAAGTGTATTACCAGGTGGTGTTGTTGGAGGTGTTGCGCAAGCCTGTGGTTTATTTCTCGCAATGTTTTTCCTGATGCTGTGTCTTTTTTTTATTGGCACACATTTATTCTCATTCGCTTCTTGGAAGATCCCAAGTTTCATAGATTTGTGGGAACTTAGACTTAATTTTTCTCTCCCGCGCGCGCTTTTGTCATCATGAAGGCGTATTTTTCGGTATTTTCTTTTTTTTTCACCTTAGCATCGGCTGAAAACATGATCAAGTGTGGAACTCCCTCTGCTGGGCCCGTGCTCAACGGTCTGGATCTTGTGGAGACTCTTAAGTCACTGGCTTATGGTAACGCCCCAGTATTTGCAAACAGCACCGAGCACAGCTATGTGGATGAGGATGGCTTTGTTTTTCAGTTTGCGAGTGAGGAGAACAAGGAAACCTATCTGGCCAATGTTGACCTGTACCAGATTGGAGCAGGAGGGTATTGTGGCTTTGCGGTGAGCGGTTTTGATCCCGCTTGCGGCAGCGATGGCGATTCTTGTAACGGACCAGCCTGCCTCACTTCGGACGAGACGGCTGAAATCCTTGTCAATGATGGGAAAATGTACTTCTTCCTTGGGAATGGAGCATTGAACCAATTCATGAAGACTGATGGGTCAAGAGAAAATGCAGCGGACAACCTTGAAGAAGCTCGTAAATCCAGTGGGTATGCCAACTGCTATAATACTGACTTGTTTCGCTGCAAGGGAGAGTAAAAATAGTATGAAAAAACGAATTATTTTTATGGGTAAAAAACAAATCATTGTTCGCGCTTCAATAAACAATTTATTGCAACAAGTAGTGTTTTCTTCCTCGGCCGGCCCCATCTCTTCTCCTGTATATCCTCCTTCTAATCAAGCCCATCTCTTTTGTCTATCCTGTGCCTGTGCTTTTCTCTTTATCTGCATCCGTCCCCTCCAGTTTGATGGGGGGAATGACACTGTTCTTTCTGCCAGGTGTCTTCTTGCTCAAGAAGCTAGTCGGCGATACTCTCCCCAGGATACTACTGGTGGGAGATTCGCGCCCTTTGCCACTTTTCCCGATTCCGCTTCCACCACCGCCTTCACTCCCACCGTCACCACCCCCATCCCCATCCCCATCCCCATCCCCATCCCCATCCCCATCCCCATCCCCATCCCCTTCTGCCGTCGTGGACTTTGGCTTACCTCCGAAGATGGAACCTTTCCTCAAACTAATCGTTGGTAACTTCTTCAGCCCCCCCACAAAACTGCCCAGCATTCTACCCGCTGATCCGGTCTTTGACCTCTCTTCTTCTAGCGCTCGCTGCTTGGCAAGAGCTGCCTCCTCTGCCTTTTCGGCCTTGATAATAGCCTTGTAAGTGTCCTTGAATTCGTCGTTACGCTCTTGTGCTCTCCGTTGTCGATCCTCTTCGCGCTTTGCCTTTAGTTCCGCCGCGACCTTGCGCCTCCCGGCCAAGAGTTTTTCCTTCTCTTCGGCAACTTTCTGCATGATTTTGTTCTCAATTGCCAAATTATCAGCGTCCAAATCCTCCTTCCGTATGCGAGTGTCCTGTTCAATAGTGAGCTCCATGAGGTCTGTCAGCTGGGCCTGGACCTGGTCGTCCCCCGGGAGGTCTGGCGGAATTGTGTCGGTGTAGCTGATGATGTGCGTCTTAGGCGGCGACTTCAAATTCAAGTTTTGGTCTAAATAGCCCTTGATGTTGATGCATGTCGTCATCTCACTGAAAAATTGAAAATGGAGGAGACAAATGGTTGAGTTATTTCGGGAGATTGAATACTGCTTCAAAGGTACAAGAGCTGTTTCCAGCGCGTTGAGTGTGTCGGTCTCGGGGAGGTCTTCGTTGTCAAGTGAAAATACCCCGTTCTCTGTGGGCAAGAACAAAAAGCAGTCCCGGATGTGCCCATAATTGCTGTTCGACCTAAAAATCTCGTACAGGTGCCCAACAGTCCAGTCTCGCTCGAGCTTCATCTTTACGATGCTTCCACAGGGAACCGTCTTCACGTACACATTGACCCAGTGCTCGTTCACCCCACGCCAGAGCTTCAGCGCATTCATTGTAGTCAGCGATGTGTGGATTTCAGGCTTCTCCAACTCGTCGTCTTCACTGTCACTTTGGTCGTTTCCGTCGTTCGCCTGTCCCTGTTTCAGCGGTCCCTCGTACGCGTAATCGGCGAAAGTAAAGTCTGCAGGAAAATCCCAGCACATGGGACAGCCCATTTTGCCCACATAGCACAGCAAGCACTCGGCCTTCTCCTCTCCCTTTTCATCTTTTTTCTTTTTATCGCCCCCCTCTTCGCCAACCGACTTCAAAACGGGTTTCTTGAATAGCATGTAGTTAAAGAAAACAGGCGTCAGTAGTGAAGGATCGAACTTTTGGGTTGGAACCAACATCTGGTTGTAAACAGATGGATGGACTATTTCGTTGTTGTCGTACTTCTCCCCAAACTCCTTGTAGCGCTGCCGGACCTGACCACCGGTAATTGGGGGCACGGGGGTTCGCTTCACGATCGAGTTCTCGTTAGCAGAAATCTCGTCGTAATTCTTTTTCTTGTAAACTTTCGCGTAGTTTTTGCCCAGGGTGATTCCCGCCTCGGACTTTCCCTCTGCCAGCTTCATGTTTTGTAAACCGAAATAGATGGGCGAGATCGTCGAGGGGTCGTTGATATGCGGTAGGCGCTTCATGATAAAACCGCTGCAAGCGGGATGGTATTCTTGGGTCGCCGGGGCTTCCGCCAAAGACTCCAACCCGAGCATTGCGAGCTGAGCCTTGTGCTGGCGTTCCTCCCACTCCTTAGTCTTCTGCGCCTCGAGCTCTTGGAGCCGCATCGCCTCTTTCAGCTCTTCTTCTTTCTTTTTTAGCTTCTCTGCCTGCTTCCTCTTCTTTTCCTTCTGCTTGTCTCTCTCCTTGTCGCGTTCAATTTCGCTCGCAGTCTTTTCGCGGGGAGGTGGAGGGGTTGCCGGAGGCGGGGGAACATAGTTCGGGTCAGCTTCATTTTGATGGTGCTGCCGCAAAACCCCGTCCGCATCGCGTTTCGAGTTCGCCTTTCGCTTGTCGGCCTGTGCCTTGGCAATTTTTTTTTGCTTCTCTCGAGCTTTCCGTTGTTGCGCTCGTCGCTTCTGCAGCCTCTTCTTCTCCTCCAAGTCTTCCACCCTCTTTTTCTTCTGTTCCTTTGACAGAAACCTCTCGACGACCTTATCGACCAGCTTCTGCTGACCCTTTTTGTCAGCTAGGTACATGGAATAAAGCTGCAAGTATTCGTCAAACTCTATCGTCTCGTTCGCAGAATCGTCGACTTCTTTCACCAAATCTTGAACAACGATGCGCAGCTGGGCCGGGGTGATCATCATACCCAAGTCCAGCGATCGAGGCTTACCACGGTGCTCGTCGTCCCATTCCGTGTCTTCGCTAGTTGAAAAACCTAATATTGGCCCGGCACAGTTGTTCCTGTTGGGCCCGCTCTTAAACGCGAATTTAAAGTCTGACCCATTACTCTCAAATCCCCAGCTCATGTCATCTCGATCGTAGGCAACCTTCAGTTTGCCAAGTTTTGGGCTTGCCGAACGAAATAATTGCTGCAGCAACAGCACCATCTCCTCGTGCGTATTGTAACTTCCTTCCGGGATGGTTATAGATTTCATCCCCGCTTTTTCTATCTCAATATCGAGGATATTGTTGTATTCAGTGAAGATGTACTTTGGCTCCAGGAATGTGTATTTATACGGCCGATCTTTGTCGTGGTCTTTGATTATGTGCTCAAGCCACCGCAGGGTCTCTTCGCACTTCTTTTTGTCGTTCCAAGTGTCAAACTTTGGAAGTTTGCTTATATCGAGATTATCGTCACCGAATTTTAACAGCTGCAACCCCTCTGTCACCTCAGGGTTGTAGTCGGCAGGGGATTTCTCCTCGATATTCTTGATCTCGACGACCCCAATCTTGTTGCATTGAAATGTAATCCCCACGTCTGGCTCGTAGAAAGTGGCTTCAAAATAGTACGGTGCTTCTCCGCCCAAAAAACGCTCTAACTCTCTCATCGATATTCGTCCACTACTATCAACATCCATCACTGCAAATGACTCGTATGCAGCGGCGGTGTCGACATTGTTAGTTGCAGCTGTAGTGTCTTTGCCAAGCCTCTCCATTTTAAGCTTTTCCACGCGCTCCGCCTCCTCCTCCTTTTTTTTAGCAAGAAGGACTTCACTATCTCTCCTCATCTTGGCAATTTTGGCCTCGTGCTTCTCCTTGTTCTCAATGTTCCTTTTGAATTTTGCGAGATCCTTCTTCTTCTTTTCGTAAGCCGCCCGCATCTGCTCGGCTTCCTCGTCAGAATCATCCCCCATCACGATGTGGAGTTTGATAGCCGCTGAAGATGATTTGATTAGGAGGAGTGCAGTTTTGCTCGAGTGAGGGTTGTAAGTTATATAGTGCAGGCAGAAAAATTTTAAGCAATTTTTTTCACTGAGTGTCGCAACTATACGAGTATGCTGGCGGGGGACTATCAATCATCGGCTCATCGTCGTTTTCTTTTCCTCTTTTTCAAGCATGCAAAACTAGGAGGGGCAAGAAAATAAAAAGGCAAGCAAGTCCCCAAACCTTACTTGAGTAAAGTGAACAGCTCATTGTCCACTACTCTCCTCTATCCTCTCTAGTGGAGGATGGCGGGAGTCGCGCTTCTTCAATTTGTTCTTGCTGCGATCCTCACTCATCGTCTCTCTCTTGCTGACATTGACATTGGAACAACAACTAGAAATCCTGAAGCAGAGGGGATAGGAAACGTTACTGCTGACGGTAATCGTGTAATGGCGGTAGTAGATGTCCCCGGTGCTCCCGGTTTCTCTGGCAATGACCTCCACATGATCCCAACAGACAGATCCTCGTTATTGGCATCACAAGCTTTCTCCATGATTCGCATCGCCCTATTGCAAAATGATGTCCACCTCGCGACGTTCCAAGTCGCGGAAATTTGCCGATCTTTCGGACTTACACATTATGATTTCGCCCAGGCGTGTCCCCAAAAGCTAATGAAACTGGTTGCCAACAATCTTGACAAACAAGCCTCTCTTGATGAGACTCATTCAGCAGTTGACACGCTGATAACGACCTGTGACGACGACGATCAGTGTGACCTCCAGCAACTTGAAGCGGCCCTTGCATACGAGCACTTTTTACTCCGCAGTCCCAGCTATCCCGAAGGCCAGCGGATAAATTTGAAACTCCCTCGCATTTCAAAAACTGACACACCACCAACCGACACACCTTTCATCATTTCTAAAGCTTTCGACCCCGGCGAAGGGAGTAACAGCTGTGATGATGTGTTGAAAAGTCTCAAAGAATTCGAAACAACGCGAGAAAGTCATGCTGAGTATTATGAAAAGGGGCTGGAGAGCTTTGACAAGCATATTGACGCACAAAAGCTTCTGCCCATCCATGATGCGCTCGACTTACTCTCTCAACACCAACGTCGACGGGAAAAAAATCAATCAGCGGCATATGTGCACTGGTACATGATAGAAGAAGATTGGAATAATCTGAATAAGTCCCTATTCCCCCACATTGAGGAAATCGTGAAAAACTTTTTTCCTTCGGAACAAACCTGGGCGAACAAGTGTTTCCCGACAAACACGCCGGAAGACTTGGGCCGTCGTTACGAGTTCTTTTTCAATTTCCGGTGGTGGGCGATATACGCTGGAAATACTGGCGTAGGAATGTTTAGCCACAAAGATCGGCATGGCAGCGGTTCTTACCAAGCACAGCTTTGCGGCGCAAAACGATGGCGAATCTGTGATCCAAACTTTCCACTCAGCGATGACGCCATGTATTCGCGAGCTAAGGTCCAACTTGACGGCAAGGCAAGGACATCAGATCTTGGAAACCCAAGAGACGATTCCATCGGTGCTGATCTCTTTGACATTGACTATGAACAACGCATATTATTTCGTCTTGCTCGCTGTTATGACGATGTATCTCAACCGGGCGATGTTTTGTACTATCCCGCCAACTACTGGCACCAGACCATGACTATGTCGACCCTCGATGCCATTAACAGCGACATAAATTCGTATTCTTTCAGCCTCTCGTCACTCCTTGCTGACAAAAAATCAGTGAAGAATATCAAGGAGGCCCTGGAATGGGAGTGCCAATTCGCTGGCAAGAATATCCTAGACGGCATTCCGAAGCTAGAAATCTGCGAAATAATTACGTCGTGTGTGTTTGACGAGTGGGATAGACTATTTTCTAACGAGTAGCTAAAAAAAAAATGTAACGACAAAACACGAATAGAAGAACCCCTGTTTTTGGCAACAACAACTGCGTTCACTATTATCTTACATCATCAACCTCAAACCGGACCGACCTATTGGAGGGACTCCGCCAGACTCTTGATATTATTCTTCTTCTGCGGCGAAGTGCCGCCCTTGTCCATCAGTCCCTGAGCTATCTTATACGCGCTTGGCTCATCGTCAACCCCAAAGGGTGACGGCCTCCCATGGTGCATGTTCTCAAAGCTTGTTTTCTTTTTATGCCCGGCATACCAAACGTACTCGTCTTTCTTCTTCTTTTCGAAGGGGGGAGCTTCAGATTTAATGTGCTTGTCCCATTCTAGGATGTTCGTTGATTTCTTTTGAGCGTGATCTTTCTTCGTCTTGCTCCCGTAGAGGTTCGATTGCTCTTTTACCAGCGCTTCCTGGGATTCCTCAGCCGAGGCCCACTTAGTGACGTTGATGCCACTTCCTGTGTGAATGTCCTTTGCTTGGTAATTTCTTTTGTAATTCTGGGTGTTTTGTCTGGCTTCCAACGCTGATGGCTGCTGCTTCCAGTTCAGAATATCTCCGTGGCACCTCCCAGCTACTGGGAGCTGGGTGATGACTCCCTTCCGTTTAGTGAACTCTGGCGGAGGAGGAGGCATGTCATCGAGCTGCCAGGCCGTCTTTATCATCTGGGCAAAGTAGTCATCACGGTCAATACTGGCACTTATGTTCTTGTAGTACTCGGTAAACTCTGCAAACGTTACCTGTCCGTCTGCCTCTCCTTGCTCAAAAGCATCCAGCACCTGCAGCAGGGCCTCCTCCGGGGTTATCTTGCCGTCAATCACGTCTGGATGATTCGACGGGTCGTAAACTCCCTGAAGGTCCTCGACGTCAACGATTCCATTTCCGGTCTTGTCCAATTTTTGGAATGCAGCTCTCACCAAGTTAGCCCGGGTGCTGTTCAGGTCCCCCCTGATCGCCACGAGGAATTCATCATAAGAGAGCTGGCCATCTCCATTCTTGTCAAAGCTATTGAACAAAATCCTCACGTCGTTCTCGGGGATATCCGATTTGTAGTCAGCCAACCCTTTTTTGAACTCGCTTAAACTCAGTGCCTTGCTGCCATCATCGTCCATGATCTTGAAGACCCTCGCAAGCGACGCAATCCCACTGGCCCCCCTGGCCGAAATGGCGTCCTTGAATCTCTGCTTGCAAACCTCCAGCTGCTCGGGCGTGACGTCGCTTTCCTGGTTGCGACTCTCTAAGTATCTTTCAAATGCCCTCACAAACTGCTTGAAGTCGGCTCTCCCGCTGCTGTCAAAATTTTTCAGCAGCTGCAAGACCTCAGGGGGGATCTCGAAACCCATAGTGAACAGCTTATCCTGGAAGTCCCTCGCGGTGATTTCGCCGTCATCCATCTTTCGCACTAGCGAAAATATCTGCTGCCGGAGCATCTTCTTCTCGGAGTTAAAGCCGTGCTCCATGGCTTGTCCCTGACCCTGCTGCATGTGCGCTTTAGCCGTCGTGGTCAAGGTGCTCCCAGCACCATAGTCCATCACACCCGTGATTCCACTGCTATCGGAAAAGAATTTTCCCTTCCGACTGCCCGTCCCGCGCTCGCCAATTTGTTTCCTCTCGGTTGCTTGGCCACTAGCCGACAGTACGCTCTGATGCTTGATGGGGTTGGTGCGCTTTCTGCTCCCGAACTCCCCGGATTTCTTCTGCGTAAATCCACCTGGTTTCGCCAGCATGACCTCTGACAGGGGCGGGCCGCTCCTGTCTGCAATACAAAGAGACCTCAGAAGCTGGCTGAAGCTGGTGTCAGTTGCCTCACTCCTCCTCAGCAAATTGTCACAGTCGCTAGTGATCTTTATCCCAAGTTGCTCTAACCCCGTTTTGAATTGCTGTGTGCTCTTTGATCCATTGTCAAATTCTTCGAAAAGTTTCCGTACTTCATTCTTCTTCAATGTGACGACAGCGGTCTGCTTCTCAGCCTCAGATAAGAGTTGGTGCGCATCAGACGGTCTCAAAGGCTGGATCGGGGTGGCACTTGAGGAGGCCCGCATGGCCAGGTTTCCCTTAACTTTTGTCGGCACGTCGGCATACTTCAACTTCTCCCGTTCATCTTTTATGTGCTTTGCGAAGGGGCTGAAATCAATGAAGCCATTCTCACTGATTCTGCACATGACCATGATGCTGTCAACATCACGTGTTCCAAAGCGCATCCCAAGGTTTTCCACAGCCGTATGGAAGTCGCTACTGTGAATTCTCAATTCTCCTGGGCTCTCACTGTCGAGCCGGCTCTTCAAAGCGCCCAACAAAGTCTCACGAAGAACCAAGGTCTCGCTGTCTACCTGGGCCTCCATATTCTGCTGAAACAGGCTGATTTGTTAGACTTGGTACTTTAAATTTTCTGGTTGGTATTAATTTTGGTCGAGATTGTCCGAAGTTGGGTTTATTTTATTCCAAGATCGAATTTTGTCTAGTTTATTGGCAGTTCATCTGGCAGGTATTTTCCGGAAGTTCAGCACGTGTTCAGGGCCGGAAATTTATCCAACAACAACAGCCTCCCCCCAAAGTGAGGTATATTTGTTTAATCATCCATTACCGTTCTCCTGGGTACCTCTTGGGCGTAGCGCGTAGTTTTCCTGATTAAATTCCATTTCCCTCCTATTCGCAGAAAAAATCTTTCTCAACCCCATCTAAGCAAATGGCCACGTTTGAAGAGGATACGTGGGTATGGAAACCAGACGATGAGCATGTGTGCCTGCCAGCCAAAGTCCTTTCCACCTTCAAGTCTGGATCTGCCGGCAAGGTGCTCACTGAGGATGGTGAGTAATCCACCTCAGTTCCTCACTACTAAACTTTGACAATCCCTTTTCTCACACCTCCCCGATACCCTAACACGACCGCTCTCCGCGCAGGCGAGGAACACACCGTTGATGCTGCGACGTCTGCCAAGCTGACTGTCTGCGAGGAGCAGTGCCTTTCTTCCAAAGTGGACAACCTTATTACGCTGAATGACCTGAATGAACATTCCATCCTTCACAACCTCCGTATCCGCTTCAAGCTAGACATGATCTACACCTCCGTCTCAAGCATCCTCATTTCGGTTAACCCGTTCAAGATGCTTCCCCTCTACACTCCCGAGATTATGGAAAGCTATGTTCAGGGTGCTCGTGGCAAGGACCCTCACGTGTTCAGCATAGGGTACCAGGCCTACCACAACATGATGAGCGATGGCAGCAACCAGTCAGTCATCATATCTGGTGAGTCAGGTGCCGGTAAATCTGAAGCTACAAAGTTAATTCTCCAGTTCCTCTCGGATTTGAGCGGCCGAGCCTCTGCTGGTAGTGCCGAGGACACGTCCCACATCGAGCAGCAGATCCTTCAGGCCAATCCCATCATGGAAGCCTTTGGTAACGCCAAGACGGTCCGCAACAACAACTCGTCCCGATTCGGAAAACTAATCACGGTCAAGTTCAAGGGTGGATGTATCCAGGGCGCCAGCATAATCAACTACCTGCTGGAAAAATCCCGTGTTGTGATGCAGTCCAAGGGGGAGCGTAACTACCACATCTTTTATCAGCTCCTCTCTGCCTGCGAGTGTGACCAGACACTGAAGTCGGACCTCGGCCTTGACGGTCCAGATATGTACGAGTACCTCAACAAGAGTGGTATCACCGCCATAAGTGGTGTTAGCGACGAGAAGGAATTCGATGACATGGTCCGGGCGATGGACACGCTCGGGTTTCAGCAAGAGGAGAAGTCCGCCGTTTGGCGCTTGGTCGCGGCGGTCCTAGTCCTTGGTAACGTCAAGTTTGAAGTCGACGTTAAGGCCAATGCTGAGGACGGGGCCAAGATTGCAAACATGGATGTGCTCTCGGAGGCAGCCAAGCTGATTGAGGTGAATCCAGACGAGCTGGCTAAGTCTCTCTGCTTCCGAAACGTCGGAAACCGATCTGTAATCCTCGTCAGCTACAATAAGGAACAGGCCTCAACCATGCGTGATGCTCTCGCCAAGTCGCTCTACGGTGACCTTTTCCAATATCTTATCAATCGCATCAACGAGACCATCAATCAGAATACCGAGGGGGCCACCAGCGTCATCGGTGTCCTCGACATTTTTGGATTTGAGTGCTTTGTCAGCAACAGTTTTGAACAAATGTGCATCAACTACTGTAACGAAAAACTTCAGTTCCATTTCAATGAGCACATATTCAGGCTTGAGCAGGAGATGTACGCCGCCGAGGGTGTCGTCGTGCCTTCGACTGACTTTAAAGACAACCAGCCCACACTCGACCTCCTGGAGAAGAAGAGCGAGGGCATCTTTGCCATGATTGATGAGGAGATCAATGTGCCCAAGGGAAGTGACGTTGGATTTCTCAACAAGGCCATCACGCGACATTCTGCACACCCCAACTTTGATAAACCCAAGCCCAAGGCCTGTCAGAATGCCATGAATTGCTTCGGTATTAAGCACTACGCTGGCACCGTTTACTACGATGTGAACAACTTCTTGGAGAAGAACAAAGACAGCCTCCACCCCGACGTTCAGTCCGTCATCAAGGCGAGCGCGAGCGAGTTCTTGGCCAAGATTCAGCCCAAGGAAGCGGAGGCCGCCGCCCCGGCACCCGGAAGAGGGAGGGGAGGCAAGAGCAAGAAACAGACACTCGGCGGTCAGTTCAAAAAGCAGCAACAAGATCTTATGGACACGCTCAATGCAACCTACCCACACTTTGTCCGATGTATGAAGCCCAACAAGGTTCTCAAAGGTTCCGTGTTTGAGGAGGATCTGATGCTTGCCCAGCTCCGGTATTCTGGGCTTCTGGAGGTGTGCAGGATTCGGAAGCTGGGTTTTCCTGTTCGACGTGACTTTGACGAGTTCTACAAGCGTTACAAGTGTATTGCGCCCTCCTGTGGTGACCTTGATAGCTTGATCGCCAAACTCACGGAGGAAGGAAAGCTCCCGGCCACCCAGTTCCAGAAAGGGCACACTAAAGTATTTATGAAGAACGCAATTTCGGCCGAGCTGGATGACTTCCGCGACGAGGCTTTCCTGTTCTGGGCTATTAAAGTCCAGACAGTGATCCGTGGGTGCATCATGCGACTCAGGCTTAGGTCTTGGCTTAAGATCCTGGATTCGATCAAATCTGCCATCGCTGACCGCAACGAAGTTGCCCTGTCGAACAGCTTACACGATGTCGCTGAACTTCCCTTCCATGGCGTCCACATCCAACTTGTCAAAGATGCGAAGAAGCTTCAGCAGCGATTGGTTGAAGAAAAGGAAGTTGCTGCCCTGCTCCAGAATGCCATCAGTTCACGCGACCTTGATGTGCTCCGAAGCGCGGTTACCGCAGCCAACAGCATGTCCCCCCCTCTCAGCCACCCCTCCGTCAATGAGGCGACTTCTATGATTGCCGTCCTGGAGGCCGAACTCGCTCTTAAGGCGGAGCTGAAATCCGCAATCACCGCTCGCGACCACCAACAGCTCGAGGAACTACTTATCAAGGCGGAAAGTTTAAACCTCGAGTGCGAAGAAACTCGGCAAGCTTCGGCTCTCAAACTCCGCTTAGAGGAAGAGGAGGAAGCAGTCAACAATTTGAAGCAAGCCATTGCTGATCGCAACCTCAATAACCTCTCCGCCTTCCTTGCGAAGATGAACGAGATGGGCCTCGATACGAAGGAGGTGCGCGAAGGGCGTGCCCTGGAGGAATCACTGCTCGCTGAAGTAAAGGCGAAGTCGGCCATCGTAGCTGCTATTGCCGAGCGCCGTCTAGAGTCGGTCGAGGCCGCCCTAAAGAAGGCGGCAGATCTGGGTTTAACTGCTGACAGCAAAGAGGTTGCGGACGGAAACGCCCTCCTTAGCATCCTACAAGAAGAAAAGACTTGTGTTGAGTCTCTCGAGTCTGCTCTCGAAGCCCGCAACCTCGAATTGCTCAACCAATGGGTGGGCGAGGCTAGCAGACTCTCCCTTAACAGCAGCAAGGTTGCCGTGCTCGCTGAAGCCATCGCGATGATTGAGGTCATCGGGCATGAGAATGTTTGCAAATCTGACCTGTCCTCTGCTGCAGCTAGCGGAGACGTTGCCGCACTCTCTGCCGCTCTGGCAAAGGCATCTGAGCTCGGTATCACTGGGTCTGAACTCGAAGCAGCTAATACTGCCATGAGCAAACTGGGTGCCGAAGCGGCGATGTCGACCAAGTTGCTGAATGCCGGACAGCTTAAGGTCGCTGAGATCGAGGCCCTCATAGCCGAGGCGCAAGCCATGGGCCTCAAAGGGGATTCTGTGGCTGCTGCTCAAGCCAGTCTTGAGCGCGTGAAGGAGGCAGATGCGCTCGTTAACAGTATGCTCTCTTGTGATGATTTCCAACAGCTTAAGAAGCTCTACGCGCAGGCGCAGGCAGACAACTTGCCAGCGAAATATAAAGAAGAGTTCGTCTCGATCAAGACAAAACTTGACCATCTAACTGCGGAAGACAAGATTAGCACCGGTTTTGCGTCGGCCATCAAGGCTGGGGACATCGACATTCTCAGCAATCTCATCGGTGAAGCTGCCTCCATCAACTTTGTCGGTCCTGTTGTTGACGACGCGCAGGCTAATCTCGCTCGTTTACAAGAAGAACAAACGATTATTGAGCAGCTTTCGTCCGCCATTGAGGCGGCTGATACCGAAACGCTCAAGACCCTTCTTGCAGATGCCGATTCCCGCGGCATGACGGGGGACAAAGTCCAGCAAGCACGCGTACTGGCGGATCGCGAACAACTCGTGTCAGATACCATGGCGAAAATTGCCCAGGCAACCTCCGCGAGCGACTTGGCTCTCATGAACGAGGCCTGGGAGATGGTCATCCAACTTGGCCTATCCGGCGAGGAGATCGATGCAGCAGCTGTCGTCAAAGATAACCTCTCCGCTATCAACGATGCCGTGAAGGAATTACTTGCCACTGTGAAGACAGTCGAGGTAAAAGTCTACTCCAAGGGAGGTATTGTTGAGGGAGACAGCGCGCCTCTAGAAGGCGCTGTCGCAGTCGCAAAAGAAAAGGGAGTCCCCGAGTCGCACGCTGACTTTGTCAAAGCCAGTGACCTGCTCGTCAAAATGGGCAAACAGATCGGAGTCCAAGAGCAGTGCAAGGCTGCGCTCGAGAGTGGTGACAAGAAGCAACTCAAGGCCGCCATGCTTGCATGCGATGACCTCGAGCTCAAGCTTGAGGATAAAGACACGATCAAGGTTCAACTGCGTGAAATCAGTGAGCATGAGGCAATGCTGCTTGAGGCTAGCGGCGGTGTCGTCGACGCACCCGATCTTGATGACATCGATGCCGAGCAGCTAGATGCCGACCGCGACCAACGCCGTGAGGACGCCAAGAATACCAAGTACCGCTTCTGGAACTTCAGTAGCCTTCGCTCGCCTGATGACTACGCCAAAGGTACAATCATGGGCAAGAAGAAGGTCAAGGATGGAATGCTGAAATGGCAAGACAACCTCATCCCGAAGAGTCTTTTGGAATTGAGCCGTGACAACAGCAAGCTGGCCATCAATATCCATCGCTGTTTGTTAGGCTACATGGGAGACAAACAAATGTCCTTCCCTGCCACCCTTGCTCATGATATCCTTACCAAAGGCCTCGAGGGTCCCGCCATAAGGAACGAGGTTTACGTGCAAATCATGAAGCAGCTCTCCCACAACCCAAAGCCAGAGAGCATTGCCCGCGGGTGGCAATTGCTCTGCATGTGCGTTTCTACCTTCCCTCCGACGGAAGATTTCGAAAAGTTTCTCCTCAACTTCGTTCTCAATAAGATGGAAGGGATGGGAGCCGTCCGGAACTATGCCAAGTACTGCCTGAGGACTCTGGAAGGGATGATAACAAGTGGTGCTAGCGGTTTTGTTCCTAGCGTCGAGGAGATTTCGGCTTACAAGGAACGACCGCCCGTCCTTGCAACTGTTGAGCTGGTCGACGGTCAGATTTTGAGTGAGGAATTACCTGTCACGCCTGACCTGAATGTGGGCAAGATCACGGAGATCTGCGCCCACTTTTTGGACCTTGAGGACCCCCGCATATCGTCCTTGGGACTGTTTGTTTACGACATGCCCGGGGAACCCGATGAAGCTGAGCTCATGGAACCGCGAAAGAAGGTCAACCCCATGATACTTGACCTCGCGCGGACGCCCCGCCCTCTGAGAAATGAAGACTATTTGGGAGACATTATCGTGCAGAAGGCAAGACAGGGAAGAAACTACAAATTCGTCTTCAAGAAGAAGATCTTCCTCGAGAGCACTAACGGTCCCTCTGATGACCCACAGTACCGACGCTTGCTATATTTGCAGGCTGAAGATGAAGTCATTACGACAGGTGGCCTGCGTGTCAAGGACGAAACTGTCTTGTTCAATTTGATTGCCATGAGTGTTGCTTACAACTTTGGGGAGGATTATCCGACAACCAGAGATGCTTTCGCGGAGATGGAGTGTATCTCGTTCATTCCTGAATGGATTAGGCTGACGAAGACGGAAGAAGAGTGGGCTGACATTGTTATTGGGCTCGGAAGCAGTGAGTTTGCTAATTTGGAGAATGCTGACATTGAGGTCGCTTTTGTTGATATGATCAAGGATATGCCGCTTTACGGTGGGCATGTATTTTTCGTCAAGGTTGCCAACAATACGGCGACGAACCTAGACCCACCGTTACCGGAGCGGTTGACTTTGTGCTTCCGCGAAGACGGCCTCCACATTATGAATGAAGGCTTCGAAGAGCTTCACCACTACGGGTTCAGTGACGTCATTCGCTGGGGTGGTAGCAGCAGGCAATTTAGTCTTGTTATCTGGGATAGCGAAGAGGAGGCGACCTATGAATTGATGCTCCATACTGCGCAGGCCAGTGATATGGCTAGTGCCATTTTGGATCATATCAATGCCATCATGATTGCCAGAGAGGGAGACGATGAGGATTGAGATGAATGAGGAAGGAAGAAAGACAGAAGCGAAATAAAATAATGAGCTAATGTTAGTTTGTTAGATAGCATAATCGATATTCGCTATTGTGTTTAGCTTGTGGTGCCCGTTGTACTTCTGTGTTGTATTTTCTGCTGTCGTTGTGGTTGTTTGTCTTGAACCCAAAGAAAACAGAAGTTGAAACTTTGAACAAGACAGCCGCCGCCCCTTCCAAGCGCAACATGAGGGGGCAAAGCAGAGCAGAGATAGAAGGCATCGCGTATTGTGGGTGAAATTGCTTTTTTTCTAAAATAAAAAAACTGAAAAAATTTAAGATTAAAACCCCTTCTTTTCCATCCCGCATAATTGCTGCGGCAAGCACTTTCCTCCTTCCACATTAGCGTATTCAACACAAGATCATGAATGCATGATTTCCATTCTTGAAAAACCAATTACATGAGTGTTGTTGTTCTGCTGCATTAGTCTTTGCAGCAGACTTCTCTTGCCAACTAAGCGAAAGCTGCCATTAGTATGGGAGGCTGCCTTCATCGTGCCGCGACAAATAATGCAATCTATGCTGCAGCATCAAACCACTTCAACACAACGATGGACTGTGAGGCCTTCTATAATGAACACAAAGATTTCCTCCCCTATAAGAAGGATTTCGATCGGTTGATGCTGAAAGGCTACCACCTGTCACTCCTCTTTAAGGCGTTCGTAAAGATTGACCAGGATCTCTCCGGGGAAATCTCTACCTGGGAGCTCCTTGAGTTCCTTCACCTCGAGCGTACCAAGTTCACAAAGAGGATCTTCCGAATATTCGACGAGGATGGCAGCGGTCAGATTGACTTCAGGGAGTTCTGCATGTCCCTATGGAACTACGCGACCCTCGGGAAGAACCAGCTGATTATGTTCGCCTTCGACCTTTACGATAATGACGGGTCTGGGCAGATTGACTTTACCGAGGTGGAGATGATGCTGAAAGAGGTGTACGGGCGGGGGTTCAAGGGGAACGCTCACGCGCAGAAGATACTCGAGAAGACGAGGAACATGTCGGAGGAGAATTTCACCGTGGACAGCTTCAGCGTCTTCGTGCAGAAGCACCCAGCGCTCCTCTTCCCGGCCTTCCTGCTCCAGACGACGATACAGAAACTCATCGTGGGACAGGATTTCTGGGAGGAGTGCGCGATGACGAGAATTAACTTATCGAATGGACAGTACGTCACCATCTCGCAGATATTGAAAGCTCACGTCTCATCGTCAGCATTTGAAGCCTTGGTCGTCGAAAGTCGCGTCATCGACTCTGACAAATCCCGCGTGGACGCCCTGGCGAAGGAGAAGGTCCAAGACATCCTCTACGTCTCCGGGAACATAAGCGAGAGAAAGTTCAAGAGGTCCAGGGAGTTCACGAGGAGGCATGAGGAGGAGGCGAGGAGGGAGGCGAGAATAATCGCGTCGTCGGCATCGTCGTCGTCGTCGCTGGTGGCGGACGAGACGGACGAGACGGAGGGAGGAGGCGGGAATGGGGGGGATAGAGGAATGGGGGGGGCGCTGGCGGCTGGAGAGGGAGGGGGAGGGAAAAGGAGGAGGGAGAGGAGGAGCAGGGAAAATTCCGACGTCCGAAAGGCCACAGGCGGGGGTGGTAATGCGAACGCCAGGTTTAAGAAGGCTGGCGTTGGTGTCATGGCGGCAAACAGGTTGAAGAAGGGGACTCGGGGAGGGGGAGTCGGAGTCGGACGAGGAGTCGGATTGGCCGGGGAAACGGCAGACGGAGGCGGGAAGAGAAAGGGGAGTGCGAGGCCGAGGATAAAGAGCGGGCCGATGAAAAGGTAGCAACGAAAATTACAAATTAAAACCCTCTGTGAGAGATGTAGCTTAAGCGATGTGAAAAATATTTCGGTCGCGGAAAAAAAAATGCATAATCTTAGCATGGGTTACCATCGTCCTCGTCCTCTCCCTCGTCCGCCCCCTCTCCCTCGTCCGCCCCCTCGTCCACCCCGGTATCCCTGGTTGTTGTATCCCTGGTTGTTGTTGTAGCCTTGGTTGTTATTGTAGCCTTGGTTGTTATTGTAGCCTTGGTTGTTGTTGTAGCCTTGGTTGTTGTTGAAGCCTTGGTTGTTGTTGTAGCCTTGGTTGTTGTTGTAGCCACCGCCTTGGTGGTATCCTTGTTGGTTGAAGCCCTGCACCTGTCCTGTCGGGGACATCTGCTGCTGCTGCTGCATTTGCATTCGCATTTGTTGTTGTTGTTGTTGTTGTTGTTGTTGTTGTTGCTGCTGCTGCTGCTGCATTTGTTGTTGTTGTTGTTGCTGCTGCTGCTGCTGCTGCTGCAGCATCTGCGCCTGCATCTGCGCCTGCATCTGCATCTGCTCCCCCTGCCCCCCCCCCTGCCTCATCACAAGCTCCATCAGCTTCGACCCGGGCAACGGCTGGATCCACACGCCCGTCCCCGTGCCGGCGCCCCGGGCACACTTGCCCTTCGAACCGCCGAGGTCCCCGTCGTCGTTCAGAGAGCCCTCGCTGTCCGTGCCTTCCGAGTTGGGCAAGTCTTGCTCCTGACCCTTTTCCGCGTCCGGGTCGGCGTCGGCGTCGGCGTCGGCGTCAGAAATTCCCTTTTCCTTCTTGACGAGGGCTACTACGGAGGTGTCGTCGTTGTTGCCTTGCTCGGTGGTGTCCTTCGGTCGCCCGTCCGACAACTCCTCCTCCTCCTCCTCCTCCTCCTTCTTCTCTTTCTCTTTCTCTTTCTCGGACTCCGACATTTTGACGTCGTCGGCGGCATTCTTGTCGGCGGCATTCTTCCTTTTCCGTTTCCTCTTGTCATTTTTGTCGTTTTTGTCGTTTTTGTCATTGTCCTTCCTCGGCCTGGTGACCGGGCCGATGTCAACCCCTTCCGTCCACCCCTTGACGCCCCCTCCCGTGCCCTTCCCCACCTCGTCCCCCCCCTCGATACCCTTCCCCCGGGTCGCCACCCTGTCGGTGACGATCCTTGGCGCCCTCGGCGTGACCCCAAGGATGGCCGGATCCGGACGACGGTGGGAGCGGCTGGCGTTGACGAGCTCCCTCCTTATCTCGTTCTGCCTCGCGCAGTAGATGACCCACTCCGCCTCGTCCATGTCGTAGTTGAAGTACGCCTCCGGCCCGAACTCCAGCCAGCGCTTGTCGGGGAGGAGCTCCACGTTGATGTCAAAGGCGGTGCGCTTGGAGAAGAGGAGGGGATCGCGACCCGCGTTCTCCTCCGACTCGGTCAGGAGGTCCCGGGCCCTCTTCTCCTCGCGTAGGATCTCCAGTCGCTCCAGGGCAAGTCGCTTCTTCTCCTCCTTGCTCACGGTCCCCTTCCCCTCCCAGTCCCCCCCCCCCTCATTGCCCTCCTCATCCCAAACCCCGACTACCCCGACCTCCCTCTGCAGCGCCAGGTCCTCCTCCGTCGCGTCCCCCCTCTCCCAAACCCTGTTCACCCTCGTCTGCCCGACCCTGCGTACCATGACGCCGTCCTGGGAGTCGCCGAGGACGACGTCGATGTCCTCGTCGTCCTCGCTCCCCGACCAGTCGCTGGCGTCGTCGTCAAAGTAAACCTTGGAACGTGCCAGCTCTGCCAGCGGTCCGGAGGAGACGCCGCCGCCGACGGGATCGTCCGAGCGGTCCACGTTGTCGTCGTCCTCCTCCACGTCGACCATGGCGGACGGACGGTGACCGGAGGAGGTCGTGTGGGATTGGAGGAGGAAGGATTTTAGGTCTACGGTGCCGGCTGAGGCTGAGGCTGAGGCTGAGGTGGAGGGAGAAGCATCCAACGTGGGGGGATCCGCCGTGGGGGGATCCGCCGTGGGGGGATCCGCCGTGGGGGGATCCGCCATTTCGTCCGGAACGGACAGTTTCTTCGACTTTCGTCCCATCCTTGTGTGTCTTTCTTTGCTTCTGTGTTGGTTTAGTTTTCTTCTTTATTTTTATTGGTCTTCTTCTTCTATTGGGGGAGAAGACCTATTTTACACACTTTTTTATGGACGGTGAAGGATGATGTGGTTGGTGTGGGGGGGACGAGCAGAAGGAGGAGAGAGGGGGGGGGGGGGGGGGACTTTCCCCCCCTCCCTCTCCCCGTCGTGGTGGGTGGGTGTGGTGCGTTTCTTCGTGCGGTTTTT
>Ga0115556_1000699_pt1 | contig 22565 bp, 14 predicted proteins | sample COGITO_mtgs_1104_5_FD_87282 | JGI IMG/M metagenome (GOLD analysis project Ga0115556, IMG submission 87282) | Pelagic marine microbial communities from North Sea - COGITO_mtgs_110414 | ecosystem: Environmental > Aquatic > Marine > Epipelagic | place: Germany:Helgoland, sampling site Kabeltonne... | reverse complement strand
TTTTTTATTTTTTTTTTTTTTTTTTTTTTTTTTTTTTTTTTCGTTGTTTTTGTTTAGCAAATTGCAAATAGCCGCACTGAAGATTTTCTGTGAGAACACACCGATCAACAACTTAACAGCCATATTATGGCATTCTTAAGCATTAAAAAAGTAATTGGTGGTGTTTTCTTTGCTTTGGCAGTTGTCGGAGCTGAGTTGTGCACTCCTGAGTGCAGTGACGAATTTGTGAACCGATGTGTGCCATTCAACAACCAAGGCTACAACGCATGTCGCCAGCAGCTTGATAACGACTCCCCTCCCCTCAAGAATGCAGGCTGTGTACCTAGTTGTGATGACACAGATGCCATGGCAGCAACAAAGGAAAGTCCTCAGCCAAACGATGACCTCGTCGACTGTTCCTCAGGAAAGCAGACGCTTGTTGCCAATGAGAAAGGCAGTCCGCAAGATCTCTGCGGCATTCAGTTGTGCGACACGTTTAGCGAGAGGGGTGCCGATAAATGTGCAGTTTCTATGGATGTTCCGAGCTTGTGTGAAGGAGACGCTGGAATGTCCTGCCCAATCGCTTTCTTTTTCCACGGCGCGGGAGGAACGAATAGCATGTGGCCAAATATTAACAAGGACGTCATTCACGATGGTTCGAATAACTTTATTGGTATATACCCCAACGGAGTGGATAACCAGTGGAACACAGGAAGTCAAACAGGCTCTGTTTCCGAAGTCGACGACATTTCTTTCACTCTGAGTATTATCGATGTGCTCAAAGCCAATTTTGATTGGGAAGGACGTTTTTATGCCTATGGTCACAGCAACGGCGCTGCTATGGCCAACAAGATTGCTGTGAACGGAGTGGGATTCAGCGGCATAGCAGCAAGTGCGTCGCAGCTCATCCAAACACCGACCTCATCTACAGCGCCATCGGGTTCCAGCTATCTGTTGAACAGCTTGCCGAACGAAAAAGCAACTAAAATCGCCATGCTGAGCATGCATGGTGATGCTGATGGTACAATTCCTTACGATGGCGGGGACTTGTTTGACACTGGCTACGTTTTGATGAGCGAAAGCGAATCACAAAGGAATTATGCGATTTTAAACGGGTGTGGTGCATCCGCAGATACTCCGGTTGAAACAACAGTTGAAGCTGTAATTGGTAGCGGAGCAGCGTCCACGGCAATAAAGCGAGTATTTGTCGGCTGCGATGTGACTTCCTACCAAGTAGTTGGTGGCAATCATGATGTTGCAAATAGCATTGCAGGAGATAGTCTCACTAAAATTGGAATCGACTTCTTTGCAGGAATCGAGAGCAAACTGCCCGAAAGCTCTGACAACTCGAACACAGTCGATAGCGATTCTGGCGCTGACTCTGGAGTTGGTGTTTTCGCCACCACCCACTTATGTGCTACACTTTTTTTGGCGATTATGATATTAATTTAGTATGTATCGATCGACACATTTTACATTTTGGAAATTTTGGTGTGCGCTTAAACGTCTTCTCCTGGCTTTTCTACCTTTACCTCTTCTTCTTCTTCCTCTTCTTCTTCTTCTTCTTCTTCTTCTTCTTCTTCTTCTTCTTCCCCATCTACATTTACGACCTCACTGCAATCGAAAAAGCTCTCGTAAAAGAGCCCTTGAGATAAATCGGCGTCATTTTCGATTTGTCTAATGACGAGATCTTCATTGATTCTGCACAAGCGGCAAACCGCACCACAATCTTCGAACAATTTGCAGTCTCTTATCAATAGATCCGTCAATTTCGTAAGGTTGGTTCCAACTGACAGTGGCGAGACACCTGGCAAATTTACTAATGAGGCTTCGGTGACGTTTGATCCGCAAAGTTCAGAAATAGCCGCATCATCAAAAAGACTGTCATCATCGCAATTCCCGTCGTTATAGTCGAAGTTGATCAAATCTAGGCGTTGGAGCTCCGCCAGCTTGCGCAGATCCTCACCGCTAGTAACTTGCAATGGGGCGTCGCCGATGCTCAGGCGTTTCATAGCAGGGAAAAATTTGGCTAGAAATTTGATCGAGTGGTTCGTCACACTGTAGTTGGAAAGGGAGAGACTCAGCAAAGAGCTGCTTTTACTAGCCGCCAGAGTGGTGGCCTGTGCAAGGCAATCCAAAATCTCGCCGATGTCAATGTCACCTTCACTCAGATTATTTTCATCAAAGTTATCACTACGGACTAATTCTACATAGGCAAGATGTTCAGAAGTCGAAAAATATTTGAAGAAGCTACGATCAAATCGGCACCTTAGGAGAACAAGACCTTCCAACCTATCAAACCGCGGCTCGTCATCGCTTTTGCCACTTCCATCATCATCACAATCAGCTGTGACTGTAATTTGTTCAAGGCAGATTCGTCGCAGGTTTCTGCAGCTAGTAGAAAGGAGCGCGAAGTTAGAGGACGATACCGTCCAACGGTGTTCTGCGTAACTTCCTCCTTCGCACTCAATGTTGCCACTGCTTGCAAATAAATTGTTTGCAAGCGTTTCATCTTCCTTATAAATAGTCAGCGACTTCAAGCTTGGGCAGCAGCTTGAGATGGTCCCCAGCAGTCCGTTCAGATCCTCTGACCCTAATCCCAGCGTAAGTTCCACCAACGACATTTTCCCCAGCGGTGCGATCAGCAGAGGTGAAAGTTCATTGATTGTCAGATAAAACTTCTCAATGTGCAGTGACTCGAGCTGCGTTGCGTACGGGCAGAGCGATATGACTTCAGCTGCAGTCACGTATGTTGCGTCTTCTATGAGGAATTTCTTTATTACACCATCATTACTTGCATGCAAGTTGGCACAGGAAAGAGAAGAGGCAGATTTCTCTTTCTCCTCATCGTAATTGTACTTCCACGTAACTTGTTGCAAAGGGGATCTGGTCAGCTTGATGGTCGTCGCCGAAATCGACGTTGATAATGGCATCGCTCGTACAGAGAAGGAGAAGGTTAAGTTGGTAGTGGGGTCGTGGGTATTTTTGTGCCCTCCCAGCGATGATATGGGCTTAGTGTTAGGTGGCCGGTTAAGCACAAAAAATATTAAGGTTGTGAGTTGAGAAATAATTAGCCACTTAATTTTTTGCAGCAACAGGCTTTCTTATTGGTTGGAGGTAGGAGTTGAGAAACAATGAATGAATTGATGGATGATCCAATGCGACAATAATGTATTAAATTAGAAAAAATTGAAAAAAACAACAACGAACTTCGAAACTCGAAACACAAAAATAAAATAAAATTCTCAAAATGATCAGAATTTACTATTCTCGCTTCTAATGAACATATCCGCTGCCTTCAAAGCGATAGCACAAACAGTTGAGTGCACGTTTCCATTTGTTATCTTTGGCATGACGCTAGCGTCAACGACAAACAGTTGATCCACACCCTTGACTCTGAACTTTTCATCCACGACATCGCCGAGGGCGCACGTGCCTACCCAGTGCGAATTTGGATAATGATTGCTCTCAACGTAATCTACCACTGCCTCCTCACCCACGATACTCTGCCCTGGCTGTATTTCTCGAACAACCATCGATTTGATAGGTTTTTGGCCGAAAATTTCTCTGACTTTAGAAATTCCGTAGGCTAGAATCAGCTTGTCTCTCTCACTAAAGTAGGATCCGTTGTTGATTGTTTGGTCAACATATATATCAGGTATGTAAGGCTTGGTTAGACGAGGCGATAATACATACCGAGCATCAGGTTTTAGCAGTGCCACTGTTACTAAGATCTCATTGGGCCGGTAGAGAAAGTCGTCGAACTCTAACACATGCGGCTCGCTGCTGATCGCGGGGAACACCGTGATCTGAATATCAGGATCAGTGCCGTTGTTGTGCGGGGAGGAGAAAAATGCACCTGCAGTGAACCCGGCAGTCCCCAAGGAACCAAAGTCCGTTGCATTGTGGATAATTTGATTGCGATAAAAGAGAAACTCACTTTCCGAACCGTGAAAGGCCGCTCCTGTAGATGAGGTGGTTTCAAACACTAGCGGAACAGCGGGGTGGTCTTGCAAATTCCTTCCTACGTTCACCAGGTTCGAAACCTCTCCTCTCGGACCAATTCCAGAGGCAGCCAATATCTGTGGCGACATGATGCTCCCCGCAGACAGGATAATCGAACCACCAACACGCTTTCCCCTCCCCTCAGCGCCTGGCCGCACCCTCGCCTCCCTCTTTACCCCATCAACGTCCACGAAAACAACCGCGTTCGCCGTCGACTTCTTGCCTTCTTCATTGGATTCTGTGAATTGTACCTTTGTAACAGTGGCACCAGTGACAACAACGAGATTGTTCAATCGTTTATTCGGCGGCCTGTTTTCATTCATCTTCAGCGCTTTGCCGAGCATTCCCGATGCGACAGAGTTGCGAATGCCATCCATTATATTGAAGAAGAAGACACCGCACCCATTTCTGTACTTGTTGAAATTGTTGAAGTCTCCAAATATCAAATCATCGTTTTTCTCGTCCCCAAAGTCGACCGCCTCATTGTTCATCTGGCATGCCTCCAGCCAGCTCCGACCCCAAAAATCGAACTTGCCAGGTTTCATAGGCAGCAAAAATTCAGCCATGCGGTCGTAATATTTTACCATCTCATTCCAGTCCCACCCTTTATCCTCAAGCTGCCAGCGTTCGGAGAAATCACCCGGCGTCGCTCGAATGTAGAGCATCGCGTTGTGAATGCCGCAACCACCCAACAATTTTGCAACGTTGGGATTCAGATTGCCTGCTTCCTTACTTTTGCCAATATCCCACTGGTACTCAGGATTGCTCGCAACATGGCTCCAAAGCAGTGGAATGTCGAACTCTGTTAACGGTGGATCCGTTGAAATCAAATCGGTATCCGCCGTCTTCGTTGTCCTCCTTTTCGTTAGGACTCGTTGCAAGGTGGCATCAGAATGCTCGCCTGCCTCCAAGAGTAGCACCTTTGGAAGAACCGGGAGCAAATTGCTCTTCTCATTAGCGGAATTATTTGGAAGGTAGCCCGAGAGCAATGTTGCCAACACAATTCCGCTAGGCCCACCGCCGACAATTATGTAGTCGTAGCGACAAGTCTCGTCGAAAATATACTCGTCAACAAGTGTTGTTTTTTTCACACCCTCGTCTGCTCTGCGGGGGAAAAACAAAATTGTGACCAACAAGGCAGCGAAGATAAGAATACCGAGATATCGTCTGACGTGCCGCGACAACCAAGGATTTACAACCGCAGTCATTATTGTGGAGGTGTCAAGGAGAGAAACTTCATCATCTGACGAGGTGTCGTAATGCGAGGTGTCGAGCCGACTTTTTGGACTGATTTGACGACTTTTTGGACTGATTTGACGCGGCGGCAGCAGAGAAGACTTTTCATCCATCATTGAGAGAATTTCCGTTAAGATAATGTAATATTTGTCAAATCTCTGTGAGGCAACCCAGTCGTTCGTTCGTTCATGTAACAACATTAAATTTATCATCAGTCGAAACACCTTGTTAGGCCGTCCGCTAGTATAACTCGACTTCTGAGAATTGAACAAATCTTTTGAGATCCCCCCACGACTGTAACAACCACAAGTTCTACTTTTCCAAACGGCATGAACATGAAAACTTCAAAGTCCTTACCCAACCCCCCCCCCTCATCCACTCAAAATATCAAGGTATGTGTGAGACTTCGCCCAAGTTTCACGTATGGGAGACACCTCGATGGTTCACCATCCAAGATTGCACGGGATGGGAATGGGATCTGGAATTTGAACTCCTCCCACACGGCGATTCAGCAATCACCTGATAGTAGCTACAATTATGCGGATACTTCCAAAACGCTTGCATACCAGTTCGATCGCATTTATGATCACGAGATCAATACGAACACGATATACGACCACTGCTGCCGGAATGTAGTTACGAAAGCGATGGAAGGTTATCATGGCTCAGTCTTCTCTTATGGTCAGACCTCGACTGGTAAGACCTATACGATGCAGGGAACTCCGAATGATCCCGGCATCGTACCTCTCGCTGTGGAAGAGGCATTCGGCTACATTAGTAGTACCTCGGGGACGAACAGGGAGTGGCTCATGCGGATGTCCTACTTGGAGATCTACAACGAGCAGATTTTCGATTTGCTATGCACAACGAACCCCGGAGCTCTTGCCCCCTCAAATCCTACGGCAAAGCTAGGAGGAGGAACGAAAACGTCATCATCAATAAAGGCGCGGAGAAATAGAGAGATCAAGATATTTGAACAGAAGGGAAAAGGTGTGGTGATCAAGAATTTAACTGAGATGGTGGTCATTTCCAAGGACCAGGTCTTTGGTTTAATCCAGTCTGGAGAGGCGCAGAGACATGTGGGTTCCACTCAGCTGAACAAGAACTCTTCCCGATCGCACACAATATTCCGCTTAGTGATCGAATCAAAGTCGCAGTTTTCAAACAGTGCGGTTCGGGTATCAACGCTATCTTTAGTTGATCTGGCTGGTAGTGAGAGCGTCAAGCAGGCCAAGACTACGGGCGTCCGAAAGAAGGAGGGGCACTATATTAACAAGAGCTTGCTGACCCTTGGCCATGTCATCTGGAAGCTATCTGAGCGCTCTTCCCCAGAGGCTGACGCGGCCACGAACTCGAACAAAAACCACATACCATACCGAGACAGCAAATTGACTCGGCTGCTTCAGCCCTCCTTGTCTGGCAACGCCCACATTGCGATAATCTGTAACATTTCTCCAAACTCAGAGAATGCGGACGAAAGCCACAATACACTAAAGTTTGCATCTAGGGCGAAACGCATCAAGAGTACAACCGTGATAGAAGAGATACCCGACGACGCCACATTATTGCAGTTATACAAAGAGGAGATCGAAGGGTTGAAGCGACAGCTGGAGAAGATGAGGGTAGTCGAGAAACACGACGAAGTAGTTCCCGAGCAAGCCTTAGCACAGTCAACCTTCGACCCCACTGTTGACGTCGGCGCCGAGTTTGATATTGACATTGACGAAGAGGAGGAGGAAGAAACGCAGGCAATTACCACGGCTATACACAATTTGGAGAGGTTGATTCTGAAAAATGAGGCTGGCAAGAAGAAGAAAAAAGACGACAGCGAGGAGCTATTTTTTACCCGAGCAACTCGGGCAACCTCGACGACGTCCGCATCATCTTCCTCCAACAACCCTCCCCTAGGTAATCATCACCTGATCCGGTCTCCCACCCCGGAGTCTACCAGCACTACGAATGAGAATTATAGCCTCGTAAACGAGCTGCAGCGCGTCCAGGAGATGCTTGGGGCCGTGCTCGAGAAGAAAACAATCCGAAAGAGCGTACTCGGAGGGCCAGTTACGCCCATTAGGCACTCGAGCGTAGGTGCATCAATCCCCGCCCCGACTCCATTTGCCACGCCGACTAGGGGAGACGAACAAAAACTCATGACGAAGATCAAGTCGCTGGAAACAGAGAAGAAGCTGCGATATGCCGACCTCCACTTTTTAGAACGCGAGCTCTGCGAAAAAGACAAGATACTCAATGACGTCGCGGGCGTTTTGGCGGAGGTGGAAAGACAACAAGAGGAGCTAGAAGAAGAGAATTATCGACTAAGGCAAGAGGTAGGCTCGTTGAGGCTGCAGCTTACGAGCGAGGACAGTGCGCGACCAGAAGTTTGGTAGCGGCAGTTAGTTAAGTAAAGATGACAGCAAAAACAATGAAAACAGCAACGTTAAGGTAGATTCGAGCCTTCCGAAACTCTCCTCCTGTTCGATCTTATTATCTTTATAGGTTTTGCCTCGCCTCTCCTCGCCTCGCCTCGCCTCGCCCCTCTCTTCTCTTTTCTTTTCTTTACTGGTCCTCGAGGATTTTGTTCAAGGTTTTAGAAGGGCGCATGGCCTTGCTAGCTTTAACTCCATCAAAGTGATAGTAACCACCCAAGTCCTGAGCATCGCCCTGGCAGCTCGCCAATTCGCTCACAATCTTGCTCCTGTTTCCCTTCAAGTCTTGGTAGAGCTTCTCGTAGCCGCTGTCATTCTCTGCCATGTACTCAGCCCAGTAGAGAGCGATGTAGAAGTTGGTCGCGCGGTTATCAAGCTCGTTCACAACACGAGAGGGGCTCTTGCGGTTGTCAAGGACGCGCCCGACAGCCCTTGTCAGGTTCTCCCCGAGCAGCTTGGTACGCTCACTGCCAGTCTGGGTGGCGAGGTGCTCGAAGCTCACAGCCATGGCGAGGTACTCCCCGAGACTGTCCCACCTCAAGTGTCCCTCCTTCTGGAATTGCTGAACGTGCTTTGGCGCACTTCCACCGGCTCCGGTCTCGAACAGACCCCCTCCGGCGAGGAGGGGAACGACAGAGAGCATCTTGGCGCTCGTTCCGAGTTCAAGGATGGGGAAGAGGTCGGTCAAATAGTCGCGAAGGACGTTTCCGGTAACAGTGATGGTGTTCTTTCCGGCGGTAGCCCGCTCCATTGAGGTCTGTATAGCGTCGACAGGCTTGGCGATGCTGATGTCGAGGCCAGTGGTGTCGTTTTCCGGAAGGTACTTGTTGACCTTCTCGATCAGGCTTCTGTCGTGGCTGCGGTTCTCATCGAGCCAGAAGATGGTCTTGTCACCGGTGTTGCGCGCGCGCTCGACGGCGAGGCGGACCCAGTCGCGGATCGGGGCGTCCTTGGTCTGGCACATTCTCCAAACGTCGCCCTCGGCGACATCGTGGCTGATGTAAACCTCGTTGGTGTCGTTGTCGACCACCTGCATGGTGCCCGCATTGGGGATCTCAAAGGTATTGGGGTGGGAGCCGTATTCCTGGGCCTTCTGGGCCATTAAGCCAACGTTGGGACAGTGTCCCATGGTGGCCACGTCAAACTGCCCGTGCTCGCGGCAGTAATCTAGCACGGCTTTGTACATGGTCGCGTAGCAGCGATCGGGGATGAGGCACTTGGTGTCCTCAAGGGCATCGTCCTTGTTCCACATCTTTCCGCTGTCACGGACGACAACAGGCATGGAAGCGTCGATGATGACATCAGAGGGGACGTGGAGGTTTGTGATGCCGTTTCGGCTGTCCACCATCGCCAACCCAGGGCGGGTGTCGTAGCAGGCATCGAAGTCGGCGAGAATCTGGTTGGCCGTGTCTTGCTCACACCTATTCCTGACCTTGGTGAGAACGTCTCCAAGGCCGTTGTTCGGGTTAGCCCCAATCTCATCTAGAGTGGCCTGGTGCTTCTCGAAGGCGTCCTTGAAGAAGACCTTGACACAATGGCCGAAAAGAATCGGGTCAGAAACCTTCATCATGGTGGCCTTGAGGTGGAGCGACAGCATGATGTTGGAATCGGCGGCGTCGGAGATCTCCTTCTCGTAGTAAGCTTTCAACGCTTCCACGGACATGAACGAGCCGTCGATGTGCTCGTCGACCTGCAGGGGAGTGTCCGGCTTCATGACGGAGGTCTTGCCATCCTTCCCGACCAGCTCGATCCTCACGCTGCCCTCCTTCCGCATCACGTGGGTCTGCTCCGAGCTGTAGAAATCCCCCTCGGACATGTGCGACACGTGGGACCTGCAGTCCTTGCTCCACGCCCCCATCTTGTGCGGATTCTTCTGGGCGTAGGCCTTGACGGGGTCGGCGGCACGGCGGTCCGAGTTTCCCTCCCGCAAAACGGGGTTCACGGCGCTGCCGAGGACCTTGGCGTAGGTGTCGTGAATCTTCTGCTCGGCGTCGTTCGAGGGCTCCTGGGGATACAGAGGAACGTCGAACCCCTTGCCCCTCAGCTCGTAAATGGCTTCGTTCAGCTGGGGAATACTGGCAGAGATATTGGGCAGCTTGACAATGTTGGCAGTCTTTTCCTTCGCCATGATTCCAAGCTGGGTAAGGTTGTCAGGAATCCTTTGGTCCTCCTTCAAATTCTCGGGGAAGTGCGCGAGGATGCGCCCGGCCAAAGAAATATCGGACGGGACGACCAAAGTCGAGGACAAAGACCCAAACTTCTGCAAAATTGGCAGAAGGCTGAAGGTGGCCAAGGCCGGCGCTTCATCACATTCAGTGTAAATAATTGTTCCACTTGCGTCCTTCACAGGGGGTGGAGGCTGCGAAAAGGGGGAAAGGGAGAAAGGGGGAATGAGGTAAGGACAAGAGTTAGTGGATATTTATAGCCTTGGACTAAGAGCGGTGCGGGGAGAACCGCCTTTGGAACGTACAGGGTGGTTAGAGCTTATTCCCGGGGCTGAAGCGAAGGTCCTACGGAAGGACCCAAGCGAGGCCCCGCGTGGAAAGGTTTTTACGAGGTGTGAAAGCATTCTGAGCTTGACAGAAGATAAGGATCCTCAAACGGACGGCACTGGCAAAATTGTTTTGTAAGTTGCAGAGATAAATAATATTCTTAATTTTTGCCATTTTTGTGGCACCAAAGATCGTAAATACCCGAAACAAGTACGTAAATAACAAATAACAAGTACAACAAAAAAAAATTGGCTGCACGACGCCCTTTCCCAGGACCAACATTGAACAACAGTAGGAATAACCACCCACTTCTTTTTTCCTCTCTCTCACGCGCATCTGTAGAGATGGGGCAGCAAGTATCAGATTTGGCTACCGATGACAATTGCGTTGGAGCCTATAAATACAACCCTTGCTGGTTCTTTGGTGCTCCCCTCAACACCATTTTCTGCTGTGGTCGACCAGCGTGGAACGACGGTTCTAGGAAATTTCCTATACCCCATTATCAGGGAGGGAAATTTCTCAGGATGAGTTGTTCTTGGCCCGTCTTCGACGATGGCGTACCGCTCAAAGTAAAGGACTACCCTGAGTGGGCAAAGGGCACGAGCCTACGCAACGATTTCGAACAGGCTATTCGAGGGGAGAGGATGAAAGAAGTTTTGTTGGCGGCGGATCGAGACCCTTCCGGGGCCATGTTCGTACCTAAGTTGGCGCCCCACCTGAACAAGAACTTCTGCCCCGAAATCAACGAAAGCCTCCTTAAGCAGCATGGTTTCCGCTGCGAGGCGATGTTTTGGCATTCTTATTTAATGGGCCAGTCACAGCAACATCCGGGGGAACACTTTGCTCTAGCCATCTTCAAGATTGACCCCACCGACTCCGTCGTCGTCGGCGACGACGCCCCCTTTCTTGAGGACCAGGTGGGCTTCAGCGGCTTCAGGGCTCCAAAAGAAGAAGGAAACCTTTAAACGAATAGATAGAGCAGGGTGTGTGTGGGGGGTGGGTGATTAGATTATGTGAGGGGGGGTAATTCGTGAGTTTTTATTACGACCCTATTACAAAATTCAATTATTGCGGTTATCTATCAATATAAGCATTTTAGCAGTTTTTACTTGCACACACTTATTTTTAGCTATTTCTATGCCAAACAATATAAATTAAGGCTCAAAGATATCCATGAGTAGACAGACGACATGCAAAAAGTCATTTTCCTGTTGTAAACAATGGCCTCCTTGCTGTTCGTCATCCTGACAACTCCGACACTTCTTCCAGCATGAGTGTTCCTGCCCCTTCATCATCCCTAAGGCGACTGAGTTCCCTTAGGGTTTCGCTCTGCATGGCCATGAGCTTGAGTCCTTGGCCATCAATGACTCTCCCTAGCGCCTGCTGTTCCTGTAGAATCTGTATCTTTTGCAGTCTAAGCTGTAGCATGAGCACATTGTGCCTTCTGGCCTGCTTGGTCGTCATTGCGGCGACGTCCGGCACGAGACAAGGTGCATTCTTCTCAATCCACTCATACTCGTCATAGGTCAAAGGAAAGGAGCAGAAGGCCTTGATGAGCGTGGAGGCATCCCCCTCCTCATCAGGGCTGGCCTTCCTGAGACCCCCGACGACGATCTTTCCATTGTTAACGACGAAGCTGTCTTCCTTCCCCTTATTTCCCGTATGGCCATCGATTACAATTAAGGCCTTGTTGGGTCCTGGCTTCTTGTCATTACTCTCTGAGGAATTTTCCGAGGAGTTTTCCTCCAGGAGTTCGTCTTCTTCACTGCCGATGCCGTGGACGGAGCAGGGGGGGTGCGTTATGATGTTGTTGAACCGACGGCTGATCTTGGTCATCGTGACTCTCCCCTGCGAGCTGCTTCTTGACGATTCTTTGGGGTCATAATTTTTGACGAAATGAAACTCCTCTATACCTCCTGCCCAGCCGCCGAGGATACCAATTGCGCCGCCGATGCAGCACGATGCCAGGAAAAACTGGCATGTTAGATAATTACTCTGGTTCACGACTATTACCAGTTTCTCTGGAAGGTTACTTGCGTCAACACTTATTGGTGGTGAGCGGTTACAGAAAAGGCTGGAACCGCCAGGCTTAGTGGGTTGGGCTCTACAGGGTCGTAGCGAGGTCGAACTGAACAAAATTTCGTATTTTTTGCCCCCTTCGCTCTGTTGTTGTTGTTGTTGCTGTTGTTGTTGTTGTATGTTTTCCTCTTCTATTGTTGCCGTGTTCCCAGCCGTTTTGTTTCCTTTCGTCACTTCCCCTGTACTGGGAGTTGAGTGGGTAGTGTGATCCTCGCTGCCACTGCCAACCACATTCAGCGACTTGTTAACTGATTCCTCCCCCCCCGCCGAGTCGCTCTCTCCGACAATTCCCACCTCCGGAGAGCGATCTATTTCCAGCTTTGTAGGGGCAATAGTTGCCATGTTTATGTGTAAGGGGAGAATAACGCACGAGGACAGAATCCCGATGTGGGGAAACGGGACAGGAGAAAAAGCGACAGAGGTTCGGAAGGGCTACAACTACAAGGGACTTTGGGTTGGTCGGGACTATCGATTTCAGTAGAGGAACTTTGTCCCTTAGCTTATCAGGTGAAACAACAGATGTAAGAGGCCCGCTTTGATGCAAATTAAGGACCCTTCTCAATCCAGAAGAACAGACAACCGTCAAGCCTGGAGCAGTTGTTATTATGTGCGAGTAAGGCCCCCCTCTCCAGTATATGTCAGGGTCTAGCAGAGTTAAGGAAGGTTCCTGACTAGGACAGTATTGTGAGCGGCATCATTTACTAGAGGTCAGAGGCGGACCTGCTATTTTTGAAGACGCAGAGAGCGATAATTTCCCGTTATTACAAAATGTCTCCTCAAAATGAACATATTTTGTTTTGCCGTTTGATGATAATTACCGACAACCCGACAGCTTGGTTTTGCTCAATGCAAACGGAAGAGTGACACAAAAAATTGGAAAGACCGAAAATAAAACCGTGTTCACCCTGCGTTAGAATGATACAACAACCACTCCGAGCGAAAATCACCGCTTTAAGTGCGTTAATACAGTAATACACAGACACACAAAACGCCAACTCCCTTGTGTTCTCTCGAAGTTATTTAGGGCCTAATTGAGTCCAATCCGGGTGAATCTGGGTGTTCCTATCCACTCCTCTTCTACGAATCTAATCTAAACATCATCATTTCCGCATCAATAGCCTGGTCTGCATTCATCTTCTCTACTTTGCACCTCTCTCTATCGAGTAACCTCCTCCTGATCGATTGGTTCCCTTCCCCCCCTCGTCGATAAATGAGTGGGTCAGCCCCCCGAATCCGACTTTCTCCACCGGGGCTATCCCCCTCCCCGACCCTCGGCGACCGTACACGCCATTTTAACAGCACCACTTCAACAAGAAGGTTGGTTCCCAATTCCTCTTCCCCACCGCTCCGCATGAGGACCACGACGGAAGACGAGTTTACCTCTGATAATTTCACCCCTTTGATTGAGACAGCCGGCATCGAGGGAGAGAACTCCAACCCACTCCTCTCCAAGTCCTTTGACCAAGAGGCAATCAAGGAGGAAATGGAAGCCATGGAGGCCAAGAGGGAGGAAGATTTCGCTCGTCAGAGGTCGGCATACCTCAAAAAATTTGACGTGAATAAGCGGGGCTCAAAGGCCGTCCGCGAAGAAAGGAATGGCAATCGAAGGAAGGTATTTGTTAACTTCCAAAGGGCCCAGAGGAACACCACCTTCCTCATGTCCGGTGGGAATCTGTTCAAGGAAGAGGGGCGCAGCATCAGCCAAATCGACTACGGAGACTCGAATTCGGACTGCAATGGCGACGAGGATTCGGCGTCTACATCGTCCTTCTCAGTACCTCTGCAGCTTTCCCGAGACGATGCCTCCGCACCCATAGAGCCCTTTCTCACCAACAACCCAGCTGCCCTGAAGATAGCTGCGAAGCTGGCTGTCAGATCCGCGTCCGCCAAGTCCAAGGTACGTGCCAAGAAACTGACCATCGTACCCCAGCACCGCCCGAGGAAGTCAAAGAAAGGCATCATTCACCTGGACGAAAGGGCCCACCCCGGGATGAGAGGAATGGCGGCCCGGGCTTCGACGGCCATGCCGGCACAGAAAGAGAGGCTGCAGAACGATCGCAAAGCCAGGCTCGTGAGCGTCATGAACAAGGTACACGGAGTTGATAAAATTGAAGCACCCAGTAGCCCCACACATCGCGACGGCTCTTCATACCACAGCGAAATGAAATCCCAAACCAACCACCATCACCGCAATAACAACGCCCCTAAGGGTCGGGCCCCACCGAAGGAGATTGACTGCGGCGTAACCGTCTTGGGGTCCGACGGCGTCAAGAGGGAGTGGAAGGCAAAGGTCGACACACTCAGTGAATACTTCGTCTACCCGAGTCTCAACTTCGACCCGGAGGAGGGGGAGTCTTGCCAGATATATCCCCGGGACGAAGCGGGCACCTTACAGATGGACTCTGGTATGGCTGGGTTGTCCGGGGTGCTCGATCCCGCCACTTCTCTATCTGAGTTAGGAAGCGTCTCAAGCAGCCTGACGGGCGTCTCCGAGGGCGTTGGCGTTGGCGTTGGCGGTGGCGGTGGCGTTGGCGGTGGCGGTGGCGGTGCCGGTGCCGGTGGCGGTGCCGGTGGCGGTGCTGGTGCCGGTGCCGGTGTGAACCGAGATTCCTTTCCCGGACGGAGTCCCCCCCTTGGGCGGGTAGGACCTACTGGCGCACGGCAGCTCCTCCCATCGGACGAAGGACAGAAGAACATCCAGCCCTACTTTGCCGGCACGCCCAAGGATGATCTGACACCGCCGAGTGCGCTCCGGTGGATCTTGACGGAGACAAAAGTCGAGGAGGAACCCGAGGGGGGGACGCGATGGGTGGGGATTCAGGGGACGGAATTCATGGAAAAAATGGAGCAGGGGGAGAAGATCCTCAAGGAGAAGATCAAGGAGGACTACGAGAGGATGGTGGAAGAGGAGAAGAAGGAGGCCGAGAAGGATGACAACGACATCCGCGACTCTCATTCTCCTCCCTATTCCACCTCGTTCGAACAGGAGAAGGCGAAGAGGTCAAGAAATGGGAGAGAGACCAACGCCTTTGGGACGGAGGCAAGGGCATCAACCTTCATTCCGTCCAAAGCCTTCGCGTCCACTCTCGTGGAGAAAGTTTTCCTGGATCGCAAAGGGGCAGGCGATGCGGAGTCGGCGGCGGAGTATGGCAGCATAATGAAGAGGACAAAAACACAGCTCTTATTCCAGAACAAGGCCAAACAGATGAATCTCCTTCGGAGCCAGTCCACCAACTCCGCGCCCGCAACAGTGACGTCGAAGCGCTTCCTGGCGCTCAGCAAAGAGAGTCAAGAACTCGCGAAGGCCGCGGAGCAGTTCATTCCCCTTGAGTTCCGGGACGCTAAGGTCGCTCTCACCCACTACATCATTAAGGGGAAGACGACGGAGAAGATGAAGGCGCTACTCGGGGACAGGGCCGGGGGGGCTTCCAAACATGGCAAGGGGAAATCGAAGCAGACTAGCTTCAACGCGAACGATGACAACGACGACGACGACGACGACAACGTCGAAGAAGAAGACGAAGACACGATCTTGGAGGGAGATGAGGGCGAGGGCGACTCCCCCGCCACCGTTAAGAAGGGCGCCAAATTTAGGAAGGTGTTTGAAGTCGTGGAAGAGGATTCTGCCGCAGCTGAGAGATACAGCGAGAAAACTCTGGAACAGATGGAAATCGACAAGGAATTCTTTGGGTCCGGGTCTCGAGGGGCTTTCTTTGAGCGCTTCAAGAGGATCATGCGGCACCAAGACAAAATGAAGGTCTCACCCCCGAAAGCTGCTCGGAATGTAACAACGGCTGGCGATGGAATGACAGGCTTCAACAGCAACAGCAACAGCAACAACAACATCAACTCTTACGTCGACAAGCAGACAAAAAACCCACGGCAGAGAGCTACTCTCATTGCCCGCAGGGTGAACAAGAGCGCGATCGACTCTTTTCTCAACGCGTGCTTTAAGGCCGGGATTGCACCGGAGCCCTCTCTCATCAACCGCGTTGGTGGTCCGTACAAGCTTTCGTCTTTGCTTGGTGTCGAAAGGGACGACACGGAGAGAAGATCGCTTGACCTTAGTAACTACGGCCTCGGAGACAAGCGCATAAAAACTCTGTCGTCCGCCCTCCTGACCATAGACTTTATATCCAAATTCAACCTCTCCTACAACCGACTTACTTCCGATAGTGTGCGTGATCTGATGCACTCCCTCACTAAGTCTGACAGCATCATCGAATTGAACCTTAGCGGTAATAAGCTCGACACATTTTGTTGCGAGGCTCTGACGGAGTATATAAAGTCTTCTTGTACCGTAGAGAAGATTGTGCTCGACGACGCCAATATTGGTGACAAGGAGGTGAAGATATTGATGGATGCCTTCACCGGGCGGCGCAAAGCCAGCAGCAGTGTCTCCGTAACAGGTGGCAATGGCAATTCCAATATCGATGGCAGCGAGAATAAGACAGGACACCACTACTCGGGAGTGACGTCACTATCCCTGAGGAAAAATAACATAGGTTCGATAGGGGGCACCACAATCGCCAATTTGATCGAGAAGTCGACGTGTAGCCTTCAGGATTTGGACTTGTCTTTCAACCAAATCATGGGCGTCGGCGCGCAGGACCTCGGCACAGCTCTTAACTACAACACATCTTTGGTGAATCTAGACCTTTCGGTGAACCGTTTCGGGGACTCTGGATGCGTCTTCGTGGGTTCGTCTTTCGCGACGAATAAACATCTCAAGACGCTAAATTTGGAGCAAAATAACCTTGGCACGAAATCTGCTTATGTAATCGCGAGCAATTTGCGCCGGAATAATACGTTGGAGACTGTACTGCTCATGGGAAACAACCTCGGGGAGCAGGGTGGACGCTCCCTATTTCGGGCCATCTTTGACGGGGTGAAGTGCTTTGCCATCATGACTGGTTGTTCCTTTGCGTTTGACTCCACCGAGAACTTCGATTATAGTAGCCCCGACGGGCCGTACAAATTGGACCTTGAAAAGGCGTATGACATGTCAATTTTTCATGAGGTGAGTGAGCGCGCGCATCATGCTTGTCGTGTCTTGGCTGGCTCTAAAATCTCTCTAACCCTAACCCTAACCCTAACTTCCATACATTTTTTTATTATCTTGGTGCATTGCATTGCATGCAGCTCATTCGAATCAGTAAGATGAACGAGAGTTGCGTATTTAAAGACGTAAAGTTGAATAGGCAAATTTACAACCTCAACGCAAGCGCCGACTGGGACCAGCTTCCGACGAATGGGGTTCTTGAGTTCAACTACTTGGCGAAGCGCGATGTCCCGTCGATCGAGAGGGACTGTCTGAGCGAGAAGGCAGTGAGTACTTGGATTGCAATAATAGCCGGTAGCAAGAACGAAACCGACAGGAGTAACTGGCTCAAATTAGCAATGCGAGACCATTATGTCTCGAGTGAACAGATCAAGAGGGTTTACCACAGCCTCGAGGACATGTACAAGAAAGATGACGACATGAAACTCAATATAGGAAAGTTAGACGGTAAATTCATCTTACTGTCGGCATGGGCGCGTATACTGGACAGTGACAACAAGTACGCACTATTGAACTACATGCTCCAGACTGAAGGGCACAAGCGATTTCTGGCGAAGACACTTGGATTCAGCAAATTCAAGTTTAATTTGGCGAATCCCACAGGTCACTGGCACCTGACCTTGAGCAAGGAGAGCCATCAGGAGGTCTTCCAGATGCTTCTTGCCATCGAAGGCCGAGAAAGAAGCAACAGTAAGGCAAGCGGCCGGGGGGACACGAGTCAGAAGGGTAACTGGACCAACTTTCGTAACGAAAAATTCAACATGGTACCTTTTACGATTGTGCCCGGGGAGGTCGAAAAGCTCACCAGCGGTATCATAGAGTTCGACTACGTCAGTACCACTCGCCCTCCGGCGGAAGCCAAGCCAATGAACGAACAAGAGTTCAACTCGTGGTTGTTCGACGTTGTGGGTATGCTCGAGAGCAATGAAAGGGTCGGGGGTGTGTACTTCAAGATGACTTTCCACCACGCCGTTTCGAAGTGTTACTTTACGTGCGATCAGGTCGTCAAGATACTGTGTAAGGTCACAAAGGGGGCTGACCAGGCGGACGCAGCTGTGAGCTGTTTCAGCAGGATCATCGATCTGGAAAACTTTGATACGATTTTGAAAATGAGGGACGATAACAACGAGCTCCCTCAAAAGACCCAGAATATGATCATCGACAAGTTGGGATGGTTCAACATAATGAATCCCTTGAAACCGGAGCACAACTACGAGTTCAAGCTGAAAGAACTTGACACCAGGCATGCTAAAAGTCATCATGCAGATGAGCAGCAACGAGCCCGGCAGCCACGCCAAGGACGCCAAGAACACCGAGATGCACCTGACGGATCTGTACGGGAACGGAGGCCTCCTCAATTATAGCAGTGATAAGATCGTCCGTATCAATTACGGGGAGACGACGATGACGGACAGACCCAATTTCAACAATCGCGCGAGTCACATGAGTAAGTTTTTGATTGGGACGAAGCCCATTCCCAGCCGTGTCTTTGACATTGTCCGTCAGTACGAGGATCTGGTCAAGAATAATCACATTACCACCGGACCCATCGCCCAGCAGTACGCGCTGTACCAGAAGCTGAGGGCGGAAATGAAAAAGAAGCTCAAGGGCGGGATAAAGAAGGTGCACCTGGTGAACAAGCTTGGGAGGGCGAGCATTTCGGTTGCCGATAACAGAGCGAAGAAGGAGGAGGAGGAGCAGAAAAAGAAGCAGAATCAGAGGCACAGGGGTGCGATCCAGGTTGGAGCAACACTCAGCCAAGCCACGAAGGAGGAGCACGAAAAGTACGACCCTCAAAAGATCATCGCTAAGGTTGGAGGGGGAAATTGATAACTATTGTTGTAAAAATTGTTGGCATTTGCAGCTAAATATTTAGTTGTCGTCGTACCTGGTATCAGTTTAGGTTGTTCTTGGAGGTAGATATTATATACCCGAAAACTAGAAGGGATTCACCGACCGACCAATTTGAATCATGCAAGACGGCGAGAGCGGTTTACACAGTCTGCACTTATCATCAAAACTGTGCTTATTGTCCCGTATATCCTTTCCCTCGTCCCTCCCCCCCTCCGTCCAAAAGATAACCCTGTCAAAAATGTCCCTGTGAAGCCTGTGATCCCCCTCCATCGGCCCCTCCAGTATACCGTCCGTGTGCGACCATCCCTCATAAATGATTGCCTCACTCTCCACACCTATGTCCCTGAGCTTTCCCGAGAACCTCCCGCACATCTCATGCGGCACCGTCTGATCCTCGCTGCCGTGTATCACGCACGTGGGGGGGAAATCCCACCGGGAATTGATGGATTTAAGGGAGCAGACATTCATCTGCTCGCGGATCTCGTCGCACACGTGCACCGGACTGGCGCCGATTAGGTCGGGGAATATGTGGCTGATAATCTTCTTGTCGAGCCCCTTCTGGTGCATGAAATCTTTGATGGACACGAGGTCGTAGGGTCCGCTTATCGGGATGAAGCCGCGGATTTCCCCGGGGGACCATCGACGGAGAGTCCGGGGGTTCGGGGGCCTTTGATACCGAGGTTTCGAACTCTTTGAACTTTGAACTTCACGTTTTTGAACAGATTGCATTGCCTTCTTCAATAGCACCAGGGCTGTGAGCTGCGCCCCAGCGGACTGTCCCACCAACACCACCTTCTTATTGCTCCCCACGTCGGAGAACTCCGACCTCCTCGTGCCTGTGCCGACGTTTCTCAGGACCCACTGGACGGCAACGTCGACGTCCTCGCACATCTCCTCCCCCGTCGCCTGGGGGAAATTCCGGTAGTCAGGGATCACAAGCATGCAGTTATTCGACGTCAGAGCTCGCCCGAGAAGGGCACCCCACATCTTGTATCCAATTATCCAGGCCCCGCCCGTCACGAATACGACGATAGGGATGTCTTTGTTGTTGTTATTTTTCTCGGACGGCGCGGGGAGGTAGACGTCTAATACCTGCCGTGACGCCGGACCATATCTTATGTCCCTCCTCACCCCCCCCGACACCATGTAATACCAGAAGAACCTCACGAAACCAGGGAGGAGGCAAATCACAAACATGAACAGTCTCGTCGCCATTATCACCCACTTCGGCGTCGTGAACACCAAGTGCTTCAACAGACGGAGGAACAGCTTCATCAAGAGGTAGGCACGGTCAAACATCTTATGCTCAAGGAAGGCCATTTCGTCGTCGGAGGAGTCGGAGGAGTCGTAGGAGGAAGAGTTAGAGTTAGAGTTGGAGTTGGAGTCGCTGTTGTTTTCTTCTTCAGAACTCTCTGCTTCGCCTCCAAGGTAAGCGGATTTTTTGGACATTCGCGATGCCCTAGGCGTTCTCCCGGGGATGTTACTGCGACCTACACTCCGGCTTCTTAATTTCATCTTCGAACGTCACTGGGCCGGGGCACCAAAATAAGGTGTTTTTGACAGCTAACTCAAAGGGGGAGGAAAGAAGATTTCGCGTTTTTAATGATAAATATGCTATTTTCAGTATTTGTTAAACCCCGTCCGATGGTTCTCATTATCGGGGTACCTTTTGATCAGACAGATACTCCCCATTTTTAAGAGATGATGAAAAAGATTCCAAAAAAAGAAATATGGGAGAAGTGTCCCCGACCGAAGCAAAGAATCTTGCGATAAACAAGGACGCAAGCGTTCTCGGTGATATTTTATCGCGAAAAGAATCAGTGCGGTGTTAAACCGGTTGGAAAGACATATTTCCATCCAAACAAAAGAGCCCCTCCGACATCCAACAAAGAGTCCCTCACCCCCCCTAAAAGCGCATTCACCAGTTCAATTCCCGTTTTCAGGGACGAGAGAAGGCAGGCACAGACAGACAGACAGACAAACAGACAGACAAACAGACAGACATTCGACATTCACCTCGTCCCTCACCTCGTCAATGATCCTGCACCGCATCACTCGCCGTACCCTCCTTCCCACTTCCCTCTGTCTCCGTGTCCATCTCCGTCTCCTTCTCCGTCCCCTCACCACCGCCCTTCCCACCCTTCCCCCTTCCTCCCATATAACACGGAGCACAACGCCAACCTTCCCTGCTCCCCCCCTCACCCCTCACGAGCTCTCCCTAAACCCCTCCTTCCTCACCCCCTCCGAATCCCTCCGGTGCGAGCGTTACGCCAGGTCCGTCTTGGACGGCAAACGGAGCGCCGCCGGCGCCGGGCGAAACGCCGGCGGGGGCAGAAAGAAACGCTGGGAGAAAGGACACTTCGACAACGTTATTAGGAACTACAGGGAAATCACTTTACACGAACGGGAGGAAGGGGCCTTGGATGACAACTGCCACCACCTGGACGACGACGATGACGACGATGATGACGTTGTTGATGATGATGATGATGGCGACGCCAGGTGCTTCTGGGACGTGGTGAATCGATGCCGATCCACGATAAGAAATATCACCGGGAACGATTCCATGGAATTCATGCCTCCTCACATCCTTCACCTCCGTCCCCTTTCCTCCTCGGGCAACGGCGACCTTGGCGGCGGCGGCGGCGGCGGCGGCGGTGGCAGCAACGACCTTGGGACGGCCGGCGTTATACGCCCCCACATCGACTCGGTTAAATTCTCGGGGGACGTCGTCGCTGGTATATCCCTGGTGTCGGAGCGGGTTATGCGGCTTCGGCCGGGGGATATTGAGACCGGGTCGCCTCTCTGGCAGGGTTGTTCAGGTGGCAGGGAAGAGGAGGAGGACGACGGTGACGGTGACTGGATTGATTTGAGGCTTGGCGTTGGGAGTTTTTATTTCATGGGGGGGAGGGCGAGGTATGAATGGACGCATGAGATACGAGAGGTTGTTGGGGGTGATGGTGGTTGTGGGGAGAGGATCAGCATCGTCATGAGAGATGTGCACAAAGGCGGAAGCAATTGAAGATAGATTATATATTATTTAGTTTTCACCTGGGCTTTCCGATATAAAAGAAGAACAAGAAACGATGAAGAACAAGAAACAAGAAGAACAAGAAACAAGAAAATGTAGACGATCCGTTCATTCAAAAGAGCGGCGGTCGGTGTGAAAAATTAAAAAAACGACGAAAAAATAATAAAACTAAATAAACAAACGACACGAAGAGAAGAGTTTTTTTTTTGAGATGGCAAAAATCCATAACTGATTATTAAATATACTCAGAAGATATTCATAAAATAAACTACAGACTCAAGTCGTTCCTTACGTTTAACATGAATTTCGATATGTATCCTACCAGACCCTCAACTCCATTTTTACCCCCGGAAGCATTCATCGTTTGCAGAAAAAGACCAACGTCTAGAGTACTAGGGTTG
>Ga0115556_1000697_pt1 | contig 22604 bp, 23 predicted proteins | sample COGITO_mtgs_1104_5_FD_87282 | JGI IMG/M metagenome (GOLD analysis project Ga0115556, IMG submission 87282) | Pelagic marine microbial communities from North Sea - COGITO_mtgs_110414 | ecosystem: Environmental > Aquatic > Marine > Epipelagic | place: Germany:Helgoland, sampling site Kabeltonne... | reverse complement strand
TGCGTCTGTGCTCGACCTCTATAGCGACGAGGTATTCTACTGGCAGGCATCAACAAATCCCGCCATAGCTTATAGCGATCTCCCCTTTATGACCGCTCTTCTGATTGGCCTCGGATCCGCCATGGAACCAAGCAATACCCTCGCAGCGCGCAGCTTATTTCTTCTCCTCGGTAGTTGTTTACCCCTTCTAGTGTTCTGGATAGCAAAGCCTATCACCGGGCATAAATATGCCATCGAATCGGCAACCCTAAGCTTGTGCTTGCCATTGGCTGGGTTTCTTGGACTGCTCGCCGTTCCCGATGTACCACTAGTTTTCTTCGGTCTTCTCTCCATAGGTTTCTTTGAACGCGCATTACGTGACAATAAACTCTCTCACTGGCTATTTGCAGGCGCATTTGTTGCGATGGGCTTGAGCACCCACTACAGATTCTTTCTCTATCCGGCAGGCGCGATTCTTTTTCTGCTATTTTTTAGTGGCGAACGAAAACAGTGGAGCAACCCCAGATTATGGCTGTGTATTGCGATTGCAAGTCTAGGCTTAATACCAATTCTATGGTTTAACTTGAGCAACGCTTTGAACAGTGCCAATTTCTATTTTGTGGATCGTCACCCATGGGAGTTTCAAGCCAGCGGGCTACTGCATGTGTTCAAGCAGGCTGGCCTAGTCACGCCGCCGCTTTACCTTATATTCGCCTACACCCTCTACCTCATGTTGGGCAAGGCGAGACACGGTGACCGCAGCGCCGCTTTGCTACTCAGCTTCTCTGGCGTGAATCTATCAATCTATCTCCTACTCGCGCCGTGGACGGATGCAACAAGCACCTCTATTCATTGGCCGCTATCTGGCTATTTCCCTCTACTGGTCTTTGTTCCGCTAGCATTAAGGTCCGCCGCAAGTTTCCTCACCCGGTATTTTACGGCACGCAAAACGCATAGATTAATCCTGTGTATTCCAATAATTGGCTTCCTGGGTACATTAACTGCCTTATTGGGTGTGGGCTCTCAGGCTTTTCAAACATCACTACAACCGATTATCGGTAGCGGCGTGCTCTCCAACAAGATGGCTGGCTGGAAACCCTTCGCAAGGCATGTTGACGGGCTCTTACAGAGTCAGTTTTCAAAGCCAGCGCTCATCATTACAGATAACTACTACACGCTCGCCCAAGTCGAATACGCCAAACTCGCCAAGCAGGCATACACTCTGGATGAAGACAAAGCCGTGCGCGACGGCAGAATAACCCAATACCGACTATGGCAGAAAGATAGGACTGGTTTTGAAATGCTCAGTGCCGATGACTACTTATTTGTAGCAGAAGACAGCACCTTAGACACGGCAGCCAAGCACGATCTGTTGGAATATCTCTGTGAGCGCACTGCGCAAGTAGAACATCTTGGCACTCTGCATCTATTTGCCGGAGACAAGGCCTTCAGCTTCTACAAAGGCAGCGCACTGGACCCTAACAGCAATCAGCGCAGCGCCTGTCCCTATCCTGCAATCGCCTGGATGGATGCACCGGCTAGAGATGCCGAACTAAACGGAGTCGTGACCGTAAATGGCTGGGCTTTCAACGAAGACATTGGAATCGAGAGAATAACAGTACTAATCGATGGCGAGCCCATTGCAGATGTCGAATATGGCGGAAGTCGACCCGATGTTGTTGAGGTCATGCAAGTGGATAGCGATCCGAACCTGCCGAATATTGGGTACAACTATAATTTCGATAGCAGGGTCATCGAAAATGGTAAGCACCAATTAGAGTTGGAAATTCGAAATGGCTTGGGTGTCCTTCAGCGATATGGAGAGCGCACCGTGGAAATCAAAAACTAACGCTGCGCTGCTAATAGGGGTTTAGCGCTTCTACCGCAATTTTCCACTCATTACTTGCCGTAAATCGCCACAGACGCATATAACTTGTTCTAAAACTCTGCAGGGAATCGTCTTCCAGAGTTTCCATCGTGCCGTAGGTGTAACCAACTTCCTTAGACGCAGAAAGATACCCTCCCATGTGGGTGAGGCTAATCTGATTCGTAGTTGATAACTGATTGTCTAAGAAAGCACCATAGACCGAGCTCGCCGCATCCGTTCCCACCGCTGGTGCCATACCCGGCAAGTAGACTCGTGTATTCTCTAGCCCGTAGCGTAGCAGCGCGCGCTGGCCTCCGCGAAAATTTATCGACTGGCCGAAAAGATTATCGCGATCGATCAACAGCTGCATATTATTGCTTTCTGCCATCGCCATGACTGGGTGTGCAGTTTCTTCGAGCACCGGGCGTGTGTCGTCAAAATTGGGTTCAACTTCTAAACTCAAAAAACCCGGGATACCGGCTACGATATCAGCCATCAACACCCAACGAGAATCCTGCTTGAGCCATATCGACACAAGATGGCCAAAGCTTGACGGCTCACCTTCATCAAGAATCGTAAGAGGCCCAGCTGTCAACCCTAAGTCACCGGCCCGTGACACATCGACATAGTGTGCCTCCCAATTAATTTCATTAGCAGTATCTTGGAATTCTTCTGAGGCATACAACTCTAAGGCATCGACGGGGCCGTCACGAAAGACAGTAGAGTCCTGACCCAAGAATTCGAGAAACGCTGCAGTCCTGCCGATTTCGGCTGATCGATCTGCAAAACTCTGATCTGCGGCCATCAAATCCATCCAATGTTGATATTGGCTGACTTCTTCGCTCTGAGTTTGGCTCTGCTCCTGCGAGTGCAAAACCAAAGAATGCAAGCCTATGAGAATTACGGTAAAAAGCTGCGCTAGCCGTTTGCAGCGCCTACTAAGGAATACTGTGTCTTTGAACCTAAGCATTCTTCAATAGTAATCTTATTATCAAATCTTAACTAGCCCAAATTCAATGACATCGGCGTAGCAAGCGCAGGACAGATAGGGCAGAGGTAATCTGCAGATGATCCAAATGAGGGCCTATTGACAGCACTATTGATTGTTCTAGAGTTGATGAAACGCTAGAATTGAGGGGCTTCAGGAATAGAACGATAGAAAACAGCGTCACTCCCGAAATCATCCAAGCAGACGAGCGTCACTGAAACCCAATCGTGCATAGAAAAATTCTAAATCTAGCCTTCTTTCACATCATATTGGCAATTGCCATGTCTGCTTGCTTGAGTCTTGCTCACGCAGACACGGTGCTAGTAGACAATGAATCAGATTTCTTTGCTCTAGCCAATGCAGTCGAATATTACGAAGACGGCTCTGAATCACTAACTATCGATGATGTATTAGCAGCAAATTTTGCGGTGAACTTCATACCTCGCCGGCAAACATTATAATCACCCAAGTTTACCGATTCTGGAATCCCCGCTATGTCACAAGAACTCTGGCAACAACTTAAATCAGAAGCTCAGCAGGTCATTCGGCAAGAACCACTGCTGGCGAGTTATGTCTATGCCTGCGTTTTAAACCACAACAGCCTGCAGTCTGCTCTCAGCTTCATTCTAGCGACCAAGCTAGCCGACGATGTGATGCCAGTGGTTACCGTTCGAGAATTATTCGATCACGCTTTTGAGGAATCCCCAAAGATCATCGAAGACGTAGCATGCGATATAAAAGCCGTTTTTGAAAGAGATGCAGCCGTAAGCACCCACCTTGCGGCCATTCTTTATTTGAAGGGTTTTCAGTCGATTCAAGTTCATCGGCTCGCGCACTTTCTTTGGAACAATAACCGGAACGAGCTAGCCTTGTTTATGCAGAGTCGAAATTCCGAGGTCTTTGCTGTCGACATTCACCCGGCCTGCAAGATTGGCCGCGGCATTATGTTCGATCATGCCACCGGCATTGTCATTGGTGAAACTACAGTTATCGAAGACGATGTTTCAATTCTGCAACAGGTAACATTGGGCGGTACCGGCAATGAGAAAGGCGATCGACATCCAAAGATACGCTCGGGCGTGCTTATTTCTACTGGGGCGAAAGTTTTAGGTAATATCGAAATAGGTATGGGTGCAAAGATAGGTGCAAACAGTGTTGTGCTTAACGATGTTGATCCACATACAACCGTTGTCGGCGTTCCGGCAAAAGCCATAGGCAAACCAGGCACCCAAACTCCATCACAAACGATGAATCAAAACTTCTTCGACTAGTTCAGGCCCAAAAAATTCAGCATGACGTTAGACTGCCAGCACTGTAGACACTCTCCTACAATTTGCCCGTGCGAATGCTACTCGACTTCATAAAGGGTAGAACCTGCAAGCGAGAAGGCTAATAGCTACTTAACTGTATCTCTAGCGAGATAATATTTAAGACGACCTGTAGCCTGCCGGGGTTCTCCATCAACCAGTCTTGGGCGGAACGTCAGACTATTGAATTTAGCGAGCAGTAGTCCCTCCTCTGGCGGTGATTCCAGATAATGTGCGAGCAGCTCTGCCTGCTCAATCATGTTTACCGTACTACTATAGCGGTGACTGAAACTCCGTGACACCGTATTTACTCCAGCGAGGCTGAACGAGAATAAGGCAAAATTTGAATTACTCTCTTGACTGTTTCCAGCATCGCTAAAGAGGGGACTACGCACATTGGGAAGTGCCGCAGACCATTCACTGAAGGATATATAGACATAGGGGGCCTCACCCTCAAGCGTTACCAGCTTAGTACGCTGTGCGACAACGGCTGCCTCTACAGTCGAGTAGAATTTGGTATCCGGAATCACTATCGGTTGATCCCATAACTCATTAACTAAAGACTCGTCGACGCCCGTCGCTAACATTTCCTTGTAGGCTTGGCGATAAATCTTTGTCGCCGCCTCCGGCTTGTCATACAGTATGTGCCAATCGCCTAGGTACACATTTGTCATAGCAAGCGCTTCTGCATCGGGAGACTCACCCCCAGCATAGACCTCATAAAGTCTGTTGAGCAATCCTAAACCCGAAAGATAGAAGGTCTCATTCACATCATAGCGGCCACGCATTGCCTCCAAACCTGGACCAACTTTTCTCAGCTGGTAGCTTGCCGGGCCTCCGTTCCAAAGCGCTACCGTCTGCAAATGGAGCTGGCGCAATTGCTCGTAGATCATTGGCGCAAGCCGCGCGTCGTTTTCGCTCCAGAGAGTTTGCGCAACGGCAATGGCTATCCATCGAATCTCAGCGGACCGGCTAAAATGATAACCCTGATAGAAACTATCATCTTCCGCCAAGCCTCTCAGATGGAATCGGGATAGCTCTAGAAGGTCGTCGATTAATTCCTGATTGATAAATTTGCTTTTCTCGGTATAGAGCCAGTATAAATGCTCCATGTTCTCTCTAGCCGCTTCCCAATTCCCGCGGTTGGCAAAGTTGCCTATTTTCTTGCTCAGCAGAGGCCGTTGAATGTCGGTGTAGAGACCATCTTCTATACGCGCTATCTGCATTGCACGATCAAGAAGGTCGTGAGCCTCGTCAAACTGATTGAGCATCATGAGATTATCTGCCAACTGCTCGATTGGCTCTATAAGCCTGGTATCCATGGGACCAAGCGTATCCTGCATGTCATTCAACAATTCACGGCCTAACGCCAACTCGTCGAGGACATTCAACGCCGGATCGGGTTGCCCGTAGGCGATCCCCACGGGGATTGCCAGAAGTAGTGCTAAGGCTGGAGAGAGTAGCTTTGTCATCGTCATTATCGGCTCAAATCTGGAAGCTCTGAGTAGGATATCAGGCAGGCTCAGGCTTGAATAGGACCGGCACCCATAGCTGCAAGACGAGGCTAGACACAGGGCTAGATGCCATCGCTATTTTGCAGCCCCTTGATTATACTCAGCTTAAACAGTTACATAATGACTGCATTTAGGAGAGTAATGTGAACAAAATCGGCAAAACTGTATGCTTTTCCCTGTTATCACTGTTAATTTGTCTAGGAGCCGGCCTTTTCGAAGTTTCCTCCGCCCAGGAAGACGGCAAGGTCTATGAGCTTAGAATATACACCGCAACACCGGGCAATTTGGACAATCTACAAGCGCGCTTTCGGGATCACACCATCCGTATTTTCAACAACCACGGCATGAAGATAGTTGGTTTCTGGACGCCTACAAGCGAAGAAGAAGCCGATGACACCTTAATCTATGTCTTGGAACACGCCAGCCAGGAAGCTGCTAATGCCTCATGGCAAGCATTCGGCCAGGACCCGGAGTGGAAATCTGTATCCGACGCATCTAATGCCAATGGCCCTATACTAGCCGGGGTTGAACGTCGCTATATGAAGGCGACAGACTACTCGCCACTGCAGTAATTACGATACCGGCCTGCTCGTTTCCAGGGGTAAGTCACATAAAACAAAAAAGGGGCGACTCTAAAGCCACCCCTTTTTTTTTGATTATTGTTTACTGAAAAACTTCTCTGCAATTTTTTCTGCATCTTGTCTAATTGACGAACTTAGTATGAGAAATCCTTGGCGAAGTATTTAATTCATCAATTAGAACACCAACGGGTTATTAAAAAACTTGAATGAGCCATAGGCTAGTTCCAACAATTCTACCGTAGACTGACCCTCACCGAGCCAATAATAGAGTAAGCCACCCAAAATGATCGCACCCGAACTTAAAGCCGCAATCGTCTTGTCATCTACCTTGCCATTCTCGTTCATACCTACTCCTAAATTTACCGACTACTCGCGCTAGCTAAATCCAATCCAGCGACCGGTTGCCGCTACCGTAAACCATATCAGCATCGATGTAACAGCGAGTAATCGTATCGTCCAAGGATTGATTTGTGCATGGGGACGACTAGTCAACAAGGGCTGCTTGATAAACAACATGAAGCAAGATCCCGTAATAAGCACTAACATCTTTATCCAGAACACTTCCATGAAATAGACCTTGTTAGCCACGCCTGCCGCGCAAAAGATGCCCGTTAGAATCGCCATTAACAGAGCCCATCTAAAGCACTTATGCGTTCCTGTAACTAACGTTTCTGAAGGAATATCCTTGCAGATGATACCGAGGAGACGCAAGTCTGTCGCCAGCACAGTTCCACCTAAAACCGCCATGGAAAGTAAGTGCAGCGCTTCCACAGTTGCGTAAACAGAGCCATAGGTGGTGCCAATGACGCCAAGCCATGAAGATTGATTCATCCAGTTAAAAAATGACTCTAGGCCAGGATATATGGCTTCACGAATGCCCAGACTTTCAACGAGGACCATCAGTAGAAAAGCTGCAAACACTGCCAGCGATCTAGCATATTGACTCAAGATCGAACCTAACATGCAAACTCCCAAATTTTGATGTTGGATCAAACCAACATTGTGCTAAAAACTATAGCTTACAGCGCGTTTAGCTGATCTACGCAACCAGCCGCCCACAGAATAGTAGTATTCGTTGTATTCGTACAATCCACCCAGTCGTAAGGGATATATCTCCCCAAGGTAACTACTCCGCACCAAAGAACGAGTGAAATAATCGCACCGGTTCTCAATGGCCCTGGCGCTACCGGATCGTTATCCCAATTGCCTTCAGCGGATTTCAATCTATTGTTGAAAACCCACGCATTGATGAATGCCAAAAGGAGTAAAATCATCTTCATTCGAAACCACAGGCTCTGAATCGTCTCCACCGGCTTCGCATAAACCAATAACGCTCCGGTGATAAACATGATTACAAAGCCAATAATCATGGGCTTGTGCAGTCTGGCGGCTATTGTGGTGGCAGGAACATTGGGCATAACCCAGCCAAGCATACGAAAATCTATGATAAACAGAGATCCAATACTAACCATCAATGTTAGTACATGGGTAGCTTCTAACCAGCTGTAGCTATAGTAACCCGCCACCAGCATCTGGCTGTATTCCTGCGCTTCCATCCAATGAGCAAATTGCAGTAATAACTCGTTTATCACGCTTTCCAGCCTCCTTTGATGCCACTATGCGCTTTTCTTCTTAGAGCGGAAAGGATAAACATCCTTGCGCCTCGAGTCCACCGCTATGACGTGGAATAATCCCTTCGCATGATGTAAATCATGATTTAGGATTACGCCTGAATCTCTCGCTTTCTGTATTCTGAGGGCGTCACTCCCTTAATTTGACGGAAGGCATTATTGAAAGGTGTAATCGATTGGTAGCCAACAGAGAGAGCGATGGTAAGCACCGGAACACTTGGATTTTCTTTATCCGCCAGAGCCTCACTGGCGTCTTCAATACGGTATTCATGCAGCATGGCATTGAAGTTCCTGTAGCCTAATTGCTTATGAATAAAGGCGCGCAATCTATACTCTGGCAAATTGAGCTTCTTCGCTAACATGGAGATGGTTAATCCCGCCTCCCTATACAACTTGCCATCCTGAAAGACTTTGTTGAAACTGTCTTTATCAAATGGCGCCGTGCTTTCTGGCTCTGTCTCCTCAGCCAATTCCGTGACCTTGCGAATCACGTCGCCAAGCGACACGTAGTCAAAGCGCATAGCTACCAGCAACATGCCCGTGGCCAGGAACGCTATCGCGCTAACAATTACAGTCTGGGCTGTTGCATAACTTGCCGAGCCGCCATCGAGTAGAAAGTTCTCGACGAATACAACGGAAAATATAAGTGCGCCCTGTACTCCTATGATAAACCAACGCAGTATCCTGCGGTCATCCACCAAGTCTGCCCTCCACCCCTTCAGTGTCCAGTAAATAGCAGAAGCCACGAATGCCAGCATCATTACATCCATGCAGGTGCCCAGAAATGCCAAAGAACCCGATGTCTCACTGGAATAGATAGAAATACCGGCAAGAATGGAATCCAGAACAACTTGAGTAGCAAAGGCGAACGCTAAAAGGACTGGAAACTTCTGCTGTTCCTGAAAGATCAGGAAGCAATAAATCATGAATAATCCAGCAATGGTATTCATGCCTATTTGGAGAAACAGCTGCCAGCGACTTAGGTCTAATTGAAATTGTGGGTCGATATGCTGACCCGCCATGCCATTCAATAGATAGAAAATAATAAACACTGCCATTAGGGCAAATACCCTGGCGCTGCCCGCTTTCGGTTCCGCTTTCAGATAGCCAGCAGCCAAGAGCAAGACAGAAAGCATCGCGATAATTTGTGCGCTAAATAGAAGGAGTGGATTTGGCAAGACGTATTCCTGAAGATCGGGGGCCAACGACTAAGACAATAACCGATCAATTGATAAAATTCAAAGCTCTCACCGACCAATTCGTAAGCAGTGATGCATTCCGAGACACGCAGCAGATAACGCCTCTAGCGCTTAAACCTTTCCTCCACCTCATCGATGATATTATCCACGGAGCGATCACCCCTCTCATGGGCATCGAATTGATTGAATAAGTTTATCGACCTCTCTGTTCTGCGCCCAAATCGCAGCACTTTTTCGAAATAGCTATCCGGCCCCTCATTTTGCTTGATTAGATCGATAATAAAAGCCCCCAAAGACAGAGCACTAAGCAGAATATCTCTGAATGCATCGATATAGAGTTTAAGTTGAAATACTAAAAATTTTCGCAGTTGCGGCCACAGCCTTTCCATCGTATCTACCCTCTGCTCACTCATCTCGTGACTTGTTTTATTACGCACCGTACCTACTCCATTAGCCTTTAATGCCTTATGAGTGGCAAGTGTTTTCCCATATATCCTTCAAAAAAAGCCCGATCACACCCTCACACAATGTCAGAGCGTAACCGGTACCAAGCGAAAAAAACCGAATCAGGCCTAGGGGACCTGCCAAGTTAACTTCTTAATCTTAAGACGCGCTGGATTACATTCTAGTTACAGAACTCTCTGCTCTGCCACTTTAAAGAACTCCACGTTCACTGTCAGACTGGTATTCACTATCCATGCCAACCTATTAAGCATTTGTTTTTTATGGATTTATTATCGAGCAAGCAGGCTGGAAGTTAACGAAACCACCAGCAAGTGATCAATTTCACCAAACGACAGGTGAGAAAGTTTTCGCAGGATTGGGAGGGCAAGGGAATACTGGCCACCGGAATGAATCGGTTGGCAAGTTTTACGAGCAACTAAAGGAATGCACTACTCGAGCGCGACTAGCCAGGCGAGGTTGGCTCTGCAACAGCGACCACTGTGGATTCTTCGATGGCAGTCATTGCCTGAGAGATCGATTCCAGCTCAAAACCCATGCCGGCATGCTCTACGAGACGCGTTATCAACTTTTCGTTAAATGCTGTCGCTGGCGTCCAGAAACCACCGCCCACTTCACCCGCATCAACATCGCGCCTGAGGCTGATTCCAGCCTGCGCTAACATCTTTGCCGTGGAGCCATAGCCGGGGTCTCGGTCACCCGTTACCTTGACTCGAATCCTTTCTCCACGCTCGGTCCGCCCAATTAGTCGCAGATCATAATAGCCCTTTAGCTGTTGCTCAGGACTGGGACCCTCTCCGGGGCTGGGTAGGAAAAATCGGGTGGAAAGCCAACGCATAGGCGCGAAGGCCATCATAAACATCGAAACCTTAGTTCCAAAGGAAATTCTCTTTGCTGTTTTCTGACCCTGCTTCCCTGGACCGGTAAGCATCGCTTCGTCGTACTTAAAATTTTCGGCATAGAAACCATCAACCAGGGCATTGCTGCGCAGAACTACTCGCGTGTTGATGGACGCCATGATGAACGGGCCTGCCCAAGAATCGAAGTCCTGATCAAATTCCACAGACACATTGTGTTGCAGGGTCTTGAAGCCATGGTCTGGAGGGCACAGCGAATAAGGATCACGCATCTCCTTCCGGATAGCAGGGTCTGCTGATGCCTCTTTGTAGAGGTTAAGCCCGCTGGCAATTGTGCCGCCCGAAGCGCCCCCCTTCATAACCTTCACCCGCAGCTTAACCTGATCGCAGTAGCTACCGAAATGTCGCTGCGCATGACTCTGTAGAAATTTCACGCCCAGATCTGATGGAATCGAGTCGAAACCACAGCAGTGCACGATGCGGGCGCCACTGTTTTTTGCCTGACTCTCATAGCGCTCTATCATGCGCCGAATCCATTGCGGCTCCCCCGTTAGATCGCAATAGTCAGTGCCCAATTCGCAGCACTTCTTAACCAGAAGCTCGCCGTAGAGGGCGTAGGGCCCAACAGTGGAAATAACTAATTCTGTTTTCTCGCACATCGACTGCAAGGCTTCTGCATCTGCCGAGTCGGCAATAATGACAGGAATCTCGTCCGCATTGGAACCTAGTGATTCTTTGAGGGCTTGCAGCTTGGATTCAGAGCGACCTGCCATTGCCCATGTCAGATTAGGTTCAGTGTATTCGTTTACCAGGTAATTACAGAGAATTTTGCCAACGAAGCTGGTTGCGCCGAATACTACAATGTCAAACTCTCTGTTTTTCATTGACTACTTTCCTACGGTTTAACTGCGACTTAGGCAGTGACGTTATTGCCAGAGAGCAATGGCGAATCATTTGAATCTGGCCGCTGACCGCTTGACGCATCGCGCGAGTGTCTGTAACTCATCCAAATTAGAAACTGCAATCCAAAAAGTAGCGATGCGGCGAGTAGATGCGTAGGCTGAACCAGGGCTGGCATGCCCAGATGGCCCAAGGTCGCGCCGGAGAGCACAGCCGTACCAATTACTACTATCATTGCCAGCGTGAGCCTGCTCAGGGTGTGATGCCAGCCCAATGAAGCTACCAAAAGCCATGCCAGCCAAAGATTCGCAAACAGTACCACCGCCGAAAAACTTCTATGCACATAGAAAAACCAGGGCATTGCCTCGATCCAACTAGAACGCAACTCCTCACCCTGTGACTCGCGGATGAAATCCGTCATCTCGCGAACCTGAGTACCCATGGCAACCTGCACAATTGTGAGCCCCAGTACAATGTATAGCCACATCCCAAACCGCGGATTGATATTCGCAACAGATTGCGATGCCATTATGCCTCGCCTGGCCTGTGCAACTGCATACAGAAGAGTTCCTACTATGGCCAATGCCATCAGCATATGCAGCGTAATCATACCCGGCTGCAGGTTTGAGCCGACAACCTTTGCTCCGAGCCAGCCTTGAAATCCCACCATCAAGAATGCCGCGACTGAGGCCTTGAATATACTTGTGTCATGCTCGCGACAAGCCCATGAGAAGAGAGCTGTTAGAAAGATCATAAAGCCAATGCTCACGCCTACCAACCTATTGGCGTACTCGGTCCAGGTTTTTACTACATTGAAGCGCGTATCGGCATAGCCGAGTTCCGCGTAGATCTCCTGGTAATTTTCAGGGAGTTGCGCCTCGCTTGTTGGCGGAACCCAACTTCCGAAGCAGGTGGGCCAATCCGGGCAGCCCATGCCGGCTCCAGAGGCACGCACCGAGGCACCCACCAGGATTAAGAAATACACGGCAGCGATGGTAATCCATGCCATACGTCTGTAGCGCTTTAGCGCCGGGTTGTCTGAGTCAGTAGTCATAAATGTTAGCTAGAGAGTTGTCGAGTGTCGAATTGCACAGCTCCCGGTAACAACGCCACGCTTGTCAGGCATCGTTGCAGTAAGCCGCTGTTAAAAAAATTAGCTGCGCAGGGATTCCAGTAAGGAAATTGATGGATAACTGTCCATCGGTAGCCCCTGCTGCTCTTGATACGCTCGAATGGAGCTTCTGGTTCGGCTGCCTACTCGACCGTCAGGATCGCCTGAATCAAAACCGAGACCGTTGAGTAATTCCTGTAGTTCCCGCACCTGCTCAATGCTCATTGCCTGCTCATTCTCAGGCATGCGCTGAATAGCGGGGCCACCGGAAAATCTATCTGCCAGATGCCCCACCGTCAGCGCATAAAATATGGGCGTGTTATAGACCCGCGTCACCCTAAAATTGTCATAGGTGAGAAAGGCAGGCCCCCCCGCCCCGGCTGGAATAACCACAGAGGCTCGCATGTCTGCCACGGGGATAGGCGCACCCGAAGTCTGAAGCAACCCTATATCGCGCCATTCTTGCAGTGGTTTACGCGTGTCAGTGCCTGCGAGGGAGAAATCAAAATCCTCTGGTAGCAGAACCTCACGCCCCCAGCGCTCGTCACCCTTCCATCCTGATTTAGATAGGAAATTTGCTGCAGAATGAAATATATCCGGAAGACTGTTCCAAATATCGATTCTGCCATCGCCATCACCGTCTACGCCATGCAGATTGAATACCGAAGGCATAAACTGTAATTGCCCCATTGCGCCGGCCCAGGACCCGCTCATGTCCGCCGCAGAAATATGACCCTCATCGATGATTTGCAGAGCTGTCAGCATCTGCGTACGAAAGAAGTCGGCTCTACGCGGGTCATACGCTAGGGTAGCTAGCGCCTGCAGGACGGAGAAACCGCCTGTATTGCTGCCGAAGTTGCTCTCGATCGCCCAGAAGGCTGCCAGGTATTGCGGCTGCACCCCGTAGCGTTGACGCACTTCCTCCAGCAATACTGCGTGTTGATTCAATAACTGCTGACCACGCTCTACCTGCCGGGGAGTAACCCGCAGGCCCAGGTATCTGGTAAAGGTCTGCACGAACTCTGGCTGACTGCTATCGAGCTCCAAGACCCGGGGAAGTGGCGCTTCTAGATCGTCCAGAGCCGCGAGGGTAGACTCACTAATGCCAAGCGCGGCAGCTTCGGCTCGCAGCTCAGCCACCCAGTCTTCAAAAGACTGTTCTTGAGCGAAAGCTGGGAAACTTAAAAGGGCTAACAGTAGGAGGGATGCTGCTGTTTTCATGCCACTATGATAATTGATATCGAGGAGAATGGAAATCTGCAATAGGGTAATCTGATCACGCCAGACCGGCAGTTGCTAGAGGCTAGCGCTCGACATCAATTCAACTAGCTTTCGATCTCAGGCAGCGACAGAGTGATTTAGATACTCATTCAACTGCTTTTCATCTTGCTCAGCCAAAGCCTGAAAGTTTAGCCCTAATGGTAATTATCCTGCCGTTGACGGCGACAGTAGGAAACAGTGCATGTAGATTTTATTTTTCGACTGCATCGCCCCTGTGCGGGCAGAGAAAACTCTAATTCAAAATCGGGAAACAGACCCGAATCTGATTTAAACCTAGCTAATTGTTCGATCAATTGATGGCGACACTCAATCTTAATCCCAGAGGGAGATAGATTCATCAGCGTGCCATTTCTTACGATACCTGCAAGACGAATATTCGCTTCACCACGCAGGTCAACTCGGGGATAATTTCGCTTGTCATTGCTCATAAAAATAGTCTTTACATGATTTAAACAGGCTTATCACATTACTCCAACGACTCGTTTATCCTAGCCTTTATTCGTCAATTTATGATCTGCCGCACACTTTTCAGTATCATTGAGCATAAATGTGAAGCTGGTAGATATTAATTCGGATAGATCGTAGTCTACCCAGACTTAAGGTAGGCGACATGGCACGCTTCAATAAACAATCTCTTCATTCCAGAACAATGCCAAGGAAGGTTCCTACACGGGGTTTTTTGTTCGTTATTCTCCTCTTCAGTCCCTACCTGCTTGCAGAGGAACAACTCTTTCTTCGCAGCGGCGTCAGAGAATACGTCGAGCAAGAACAGCTGGTACGCTTCGATCACCTGTTCGAAAGTCTGGGTCGCAACAAGAATCTACCTAAGGGTTTTGAGCTCCAAACCTTGCTCGCGCTGAGCCACTACCCGGAACTGGACGACATTAAGATCAATTTCATCGTCGATGATGTGTCTATCCCACTGTCATCAAGGCCCCATTGGAGCAGCATGCTTCGTTCTGCAAGGAACAGAACCTATCAGGTGATTATAGACAGCGAGCGCGAAGGTGCCAGAGGAGCGTTACTTCTAAAAAACCAGCCATTCAATGCTCAAGTTGGGATAATTGGGCATGAACTGGCCCACACCGTTTACTATTTGAATCGCTCTCTGTTTGGAATACTCGGCGACGCACTGTGTCAGTTAAGCGACTGCCGCATCGGGTTTGAAAGAGCTACAGACAAGCGACTGATCGACTATGGGCTAGGTTGGCAGCGCTTCGACCATGCCAGGTTTGTTAGGGGCCGAATCCCACAGAATCAGATTTCGGCATCTACCGCAGAAGGTGGCGGCGGTGCTTACATGAGTCCGGCTGAAATTCTGCGCATCATACAAGGCCACGAAGCCTACGCGAACCAGACTCAGAGCTCGGCTAACTGAATAGGTTTACTCCTAGCCCGCTTATTTCGAATCGATAACTATGCTGCGCAGAAACTCCAAGCCTGTGTGGCAGGCCAAGTGAACACGCTCAGGCGGGATCGCTATATCACTAGTATCTGTCTACAGGTTTTAGGGCTCACATTGAACCGGTATCTAGCTATTGGTTTGTTGGCATGGGTTTGCTTTAAGTAGAGTGGCCAGAAAGGTATAGGCGAAGGTCAACAGATATCTATAAATTTTTATTAAAAACAGTAAATTATGGGACTTTTTTCATGTAGCTTACTCTGGCGCAGCATCACGAAGTTTGGCAATAACGGACTCCATAGCCCTATCGATGAGTGGCGTCTCATAAATAACCTTCACCGTGCCCGCCTTCAATTCCCTGGCTAATCCCATTTGGATTTTTCGATAACTTTTACACCTTGGCCGTTCACAAAAACATATTTTCCAATCGTGTCTATCGTTGCCGCCAGGGTACAGCGCACGGCTTGCTCAGCGGCTCCCTCAGACTCTAACCAGATGCCAATGGGATAATTGGAAACTTCCTGCAGGTGCTCATCATCATCATCATTCAAAGGCCCTTGGCGCCCTGTGGTACTCTTAACTAAGCTCGCCTTTTCGTTATCCACTCCAACACTCGCAACATCTTCGTCACTTACGACGGCAGGTGGCGTCTCAAAACAAGCCTCCTGAACGCGCTTCAATTTGCCTAACGACTCTTCGGCCTCAGGCTTTTCTATTCCGGCCACTTCCAATGCCTTGCCAAGATCGAGCAAAAGACGTGGATTGACCTTCGCGAAGCGCTGTACGATCGCGTCTCGCTCAGCCATCAAGCTTAGATCCCGAGAACGCCTACTGGCAGGTTCGTTGGCGATGGCCATGTTGGCATCAGACAAGGCTTCGGAGACAAAGCTCGACAGCCTCGCCGTCATCGCATCTCTAACGATATTCAGAATCTTCTTCACATCATCCATAGAAGTTCCATTACGGGGCTCCATCCCCAGCAAGCTCTCTAATTGCCATTAAGCTTGGACTGCAGCAGCAAAACTTGTCGCGATACCCGCTCGCGAAGCAGCTAAGATGCTACCGCTTGAAGCCCTGCATGTCGAATATTCACTGCGCTGCAGGACTCATTACAGCTGGACCTCAACCCTTATCCTCATGGTTAGTACAATCAGCCTGCCCGGCAAATAAGTCCTTCATTTGCTTCATTGCAGATGGTAGATTTCGCTACTCAATCACTAACTACAAAAATATCCACGAGGGGCGTCCCGCACAGCATGCCAATCCGACAAACACTATTTAGCCTAGTTCTCTTGAATTTACTGGCTACACCGACCCTAGCGCAGGACTCAGGGCCCATTGGCCCTAGCCCTTATGACTTTAATACCGAGACTTGGATGCAACCCTTCGCCGATGATGGACTGTCCTGGGGCGGTACCTCTGGCGTCTATGTAGAGTCCAAGGACCGGATCTTCGTCCTCCAACGCGGCGAAACGCAACTGCCCAGCCCAGTGCCTCCCGAATACACCAGTTTTGCAGGTTCCCTGGGCTGGAATGTGCTTCGCGGCCGAGGTCGCGTCTGGCAGAACTGCATCTATGTAATTGATAGTGAAGGAAATTTACTAGAAGTTTGGGATCAGTGGGACCACCTATTCACCGGTACAGACGGCCCCGGGCCACACAGGATTAGAATGAGTCCTTACGATCCCGAAAAGCGACTCTGGCTAGTAGACGAAACCGGCCACATTATCTACGTGTTTTCAAATGACGGCTCACAACTTCTAATGACTCTGGGTGAAAAGAATGTTGCCGCCAAAGACGAGTACCATTTCAATCAGCCACAAGATGTCGCCTTTCTGCCAGATGGAAAATTTCTGATTGCAGACGGCTTGGGCGGAAACAACCGTATCGTCGTGCGTAATGCCGATGGCAGCTATCTCTCTGAATTTGGCGAAACGGGCGAGGGCCCAGGTCAGTTCGCCAGCGTCCACGCCTTGGCGATAGGCCCAGAGGGCAACTTATATGTGCTAGACCGCGACCTGCTTAGAATTCAGAATTTTAAACAAACAGCGGTACCAGGGGCCAGCGATTACCCACGCTACGAACACGTTGCCACATGGTCTGACCTGGGCATGCCTCTGGATATATTGGTAGGTGAAGACAGCGCCTGGGTAACGGATCTAAACCCTCCCAAGATTGTCCAATTCAATCTTGACGGCACGCGAAGATATACCTGGAACCTGCCTGTCGAAGGGCCACATCGCTGGATAGAAATGCACTCTCTTTCCGTCGATTCCGATGGCAATCTATATGGCACAGACAATCAAGCCGGCCGGCCACAGAAATTGACGCCGCGTTTCGATGCAGACCCTGAGCTTATTCTGGATCGACCTTACGTGCCACGCTAGACCCTTCGTCACTCCTTCGCTAAGCCCTCAGACACGATAGGCGACTTGGCGAGGGAGAGACCAATAGCTAATAGACATACAACCAGTATAGTACCCATCAATCCTATGTAATTGACTGAGACATGATCGGAAGAACCAACCGCAAGCAATGTCCAAGCATAAAAACAACGCTACCGAAGTATCACAGAAAATCCTTCAAACCTTACGCGATGATGGATTACTAAGCGATTCAACAGAGCACGACTCTGCTGCCCTGGAACATCTTTCCGATTTACTCGTCTATGCAGGGTTCCCAGAGCGCGACGTCCTAACAAAAAACATCACCATCCTGCTCTCCGATATCCGCGGATTTTCAGGCATTTCTGAATCCCACCCAGCAACCGATGTTGTAAGCCTGCTGAATCGCTACTTCGATGCTATGGGAAATATTATTACAAAGTATGGCGGCACCATCGACAAGTTGATGGGCGACTCGATTCCAGTGGTTTTTGGCTTCCCCGAAGAGCGAGAGTCCGACGTCGAAAATGCCATAGCCTGCGCCGTCGAGATGCAAATGGCCATGGGCGAAATTAACGCTGTCAAAAGATCTCTTGACATGCCAGACCTGTTCGTTGGAATAGCAATAAATACGGGCTCTGTAGTCGTTGGTGATCTCGGCTCTGACCACTACCATGAGTACACGATCATTGGTGACGAAGTGAACCTAACCTCTAGAATCGAAGCTCACTGTCTGCGCGGACAAATACTCATCAGCGAGAACACCTACGAACTAAGCAAAGATTTCGTAGAGGTCGGTTCGCCGAATAGGGTCGAGGTCAAGGGCGCGCGCGAAGCCGTAGATCTTTACGAGGTGTTTGCGACCGATCGACCAAAAAAGATGGAAGTTCCACGAAGAGAAGGACGAAAGAGCCCGCGTGTTAAAGTTGGCATGCCCGTTGTTTTTCAGAACCTTTCTGGAAAAATCGTACTCGACGAAAGATACCAGGGCGACGTAATCGATATCAGCTATCACGGCCTGCTTGTAGAAACACCTGTCAAGGTCAACAATTCTTCAGAGATAAAGATGGCTTTGTCGCTCGAGCTCTTCAGCGCTAGAACGACAGACGTCTATGCGCGCATCATCAACACCGAGCAGTTTGGAGACAAGTATCGCAGTAGCATGGAGTTCACCTCTATCGGAAGCGAGGGTCTGAGTGCCATCAAACAATACGTCGACAAAATGGTAGCCACAAGCTAGCTTGATTGGCGATAGCACCCAGCTCCCAACGAGGTCTCTCTCATTGAAGTTCTAGGCGATTATCAGGATCTGGCCTAAATATCAGATACTCTATTTCGCCTTCCATTTCACTCCACCAGTGCGCCGTATGCCCTGGAATAATAACGACGTCTCCTGGCACGACTCGCCGGCTTACACCGCCTTCGATTGATTTCGCCCGCAGCCAACTCGGATTTCCTTCACAAGGCTCCACCAACGTACCGCCCGTTACTAAAGTAGCTGCGCCCTTCAACATATAGTAGATCTCGGTTGTATTCACCAGGTGCACATTAACGTCCCCGGCAACTCCAGCGGGCCTATAAACGCCGTATACACCCAGCCGCATATCGCCTGTCGTTTCGACGACACGAATGGGGTTGTCGCTGACCCGATCTCGTGGCAGCGCATCAATAAACGCTCGAACTTGCTCGCCGCTTATGTCTGTCGCAACCTGAGGAGTAACAGGCGGTGGCGTCTGCGCGGACACAAACGAGCTCATAAGCACGAATAAGGGGGCTATAATTCTAATCTTCATTCTATTTTCTCCTATTTTGCGGGCCATAAGCCCTAGTCAAATCTTAAGTTAAATTAAGCATGCAGGAGCCAGAAACACCTACAACTTGTAACACATGTACGAGCTGGCTTCTCCTATAATTCGGCTATAAATTAGCAACATCGACCGGTCTCTACGACTTTAATTTGCGGTCAATTAAGCTAGAAAGTCAGACAAAAGTCTGTAGACTATTTCAAAGTACTCGTTCCATAGAAGAACAGGCAACAGCAGCCTTTCCAACACAAACAACACTACGATGAGGTTCTGTCTTGGACACACCAGCTACCAGCCCTACCCTAGCGCCAACCTTGTTTCAGTATAATCGTGGCAGCATCGTAATGAGTGGGCTATCGGCTCTTGCTATGTATGCCTATCTCAGCAGCAACTACGGCTGGCGACAGGGCGCGCTGTTCATAGTGGGCCTAGCCGCTGGAATAATCCTCTATCACGCCGCCTTTGGCTTCACTGCCGCCTGGCGCGAAGTAATCAACACCGGGCGGGGAGCAGGCTTGCGCGCACAGATGATTATGCTCGGAGTCACCGTGCTGATCTTTACGCCGCTTATTGCTCAGGGCGAACTCTGGGGCACCGGCCTGAGAGGAAGTGTTGCTCCCATAAACCTGGCAGTTATCTGCGGGGCATTTATGTTTGGTATAGGCATGCAATTGGGAGGCGGCTGCGCGTCCGGCACCTTATTCACAGCGGGTGGTGGTAATGTGCGCATGCTGGTCACCCTAGCCGCCTTCATTACCGGCTCTGTCTTGGGCACTTGGCAATGGGAGATGTGGCAGGGTGTGCCAGGAGTGGCCCCCTTCTCACTCGCTGCGCACTACGGCACGGCCTGGGCAATCATTATTAGCCTGTCACTATTCGGTGCCATTTGGTATGCGAGCACTAGATACGAACACAGGCGCCATGGCGGCGTGAAGAGCGACCGGGATGTAGACCGCGCCTACTCACTCCTAAGCGGACCCTGGACACTGCTAGCCGGGGCGCTAGCTCTCGCCGCGGTGAATGTCTCTACACTACTATTGGCTGGACGCCCATGGGGAGTTACTTCAGCTTTCGCCTTATGGGGCGGAAAGGTCGCCGTATTTCTAGGCATTGATATTGGCGGCTGGGCCTATTGGCAAAGACCTGGGCTTAGCAATGCGCTAGAACAAAGCGTACTTACCGATATTACATCAGTTATGAATATTGGCATCATGTTGGGCGCACTTCTCGCCGCCGGCCTTGCTGGCAAGTTTTCACCCAGTTTTCGCATTCCACTAAAATCTGTTATCGCAGCAGTTATCGGCGGAATACTGCTTGGCTATGGCGCACGCATCGCTTACGGCTGTAATATAGGTGCCTATTTTGGCGGTATAGGCTCGACCAGCCTGCACGGCTGGCTCTGGTTTGTAGCTGCCTTCATAGGCAGCTCTCTAGGCACCAAGCTTCGCCCCGTCTTCGGCTTGAACTGACACACCGAGCAGTCTAAGGCTTATTAATTTTCTAATCCAAGGAGAAAAACGCACTATGAGGTTCATTTCACGAAGTCTAGTTTCCACGGTAATTTTAGTTGGTCTGAGCTCTCAGCTCTCTGCACAAGAATTTGCAGCGGGCGAGCCCATAGGCTCTGTTAATGAGGAAGGTGTTCGCGTTCCCATGTCTAGCAATGTAAAAGTGTATGGAAGCTTCCATTTCTCGGAGAGTTGCACATTCGATCCTAACAAGAACCTTGTGCTGGCGATGAACAATGCAACCCGAGGCGATGGAACAGAGAACGATGGCTTTGTCTCTCTCATAAATCCCGACGGCAGCGTGCACACGCCAAAATGGATTGGCGCAACTCGCGATGGACTGGAACTACACCATCCTCTAGGAAGTGCTATCAGCAATGGCGTACTGTATACAGTCGATGTTGGTTACGTTCGATCCTTTGATCTAGCGTCTGGGCAACCACTGAACGCAGTTGCGATTCCAGGCTCGACGATTCTTAACGGTATCGCAGTTGCGGACGACGGCACTATCTATGCGTCCAACACACGATCACCAGAAAGGATCTACAAGCTTACAGCGAGTGGCGAAGTTTCAACGTTCGCGGACGGCGCTCCGCTTGCCGCTCCGAACGGTGTAGCCATAGATAGAGAAGGAAATATAGTCGTCGTCAACGTGGGTGATAACGCAGTTATCACGTTTAACCCCGATGGCGAGGTTGTCCGCACCGAGCATGCTGTAGAGGGCGGCAACGATGGCATTGTTGTAACAGAAGACGGCACCAAATATGTGAGCAGTGTGCGCTTCGGCAGTGTTTCTCGTATTCGTCCGGGCCAGGAAGCGGAGATTATTGCTTCCGGCATACCTAGCGCAGCCTCCATGTGTTACGACTCTGTCCAGAACCAACTAGTCATTCCACTAAATGGCAACTACGCTCTGGCGTTCATCAAGTTATAGGTTTAAAAAAGTACAGTCCTATCCTGACTTCTGCAATTGAAGTCAGGATGGGACTTTCTAAAGGACAGCTAACTACAAGCCCTATAGAATAATTAGTTAATGCTCTATCTGTAATATCTGCTGTATGCGATTCTCGACATCGCTGAGAAAGAACGGTTTCTGCGATAAACCATTCACAGCTAAGGCTGCCGCCTCGGGCTTATTATTAATATCGCCAGGCATAATTATAACTGGCAGGTTAGAATGATTTTTCTTCATGATCGCCAACCTAGCAACACCGTTCAACTAGGTACACGGCTAAATCTATCTGTATTTGCTAAATAGCGCGCCCGCGCGCCTGAACTAGCCGCGACCCCTCTCCGCTGCCAAACTCGATAGTATATAGACGTTAATACTCGCTAGAGATAACCACACTAACTCACATATATTTCGTTCAGCATCGATAACCAATACCAATTCTGCAGCATCATGTATCTTGCACTCCACACCGAGCGAGACCGCGCCGTCGGTAATATAGACTGCAGTTATTTTTGCCTTGCCGGGAATAAAGTATAAGCGACTTCCCAAAGCCACCCGTACTTCCAGCAGACTACCGTTATGATTTAATCACAGATTATCGAATAGCTTCTTAAGACTAGGTAGAATTCAGCAAAAATGAAATCATGGAGGGTATGATACGTTTCGTAGATCTTCACTAAAGATGCGGTGGGTGGTTTAAAGCTAGAATGTATAGCCGAGATATTGAAAAATGGCCTTATTTACAGATTGGTCTAGGCAAAGACTCAACTAACATAGGCCAAGGGCTATGCAGCTTCCACCCTCTACCCATTGTATTGGCGGAGTTATGTTCTGCGCGGTTAGAGTATAGTTGGCGGCCGACATCGCTGAATCATC
>Ga0115556_1000694_pt1 | contig 22627 bp, 28 predicted proteins | sample COGITO_mtgs_1104_5_FD_87282 | JGI IMG/M metagenome (GOLD analysis project Ga0115556, IMG submission 87282) | Pelagic marine microbial communities from North Sea - COGITO_mtgs_110414 | ecosystem: Environmental > Aquatic > Marine > Epipelagic | place: Germany:Helgoland, sampling site Kabeltonne... | reverse complement strand
CCACGAGAAGGGGATGCGGCTCTTCCACGAGAGGCACGAGCGGCTCTTCCACGAGAGGCACGGGCGGCTCTCCCACGAGAGGCACGGGCGGCTCTCCCACGAGAGGCACGGGCGGCTCTCCCACGAGAGGCACGGGCGGCTCTTCCACCACCTAGGTCCCCACTGCTGTCTGAAGCACCATTATTGGTGCCTCCTGCGAATAAGTTATAGTAAGAGTACATTATTATAATATATATAAAAGAAAAAAAAATAGTTTACAGACAAAAAACCTTTAATTAATAACCATCATATAATAAATTAATTTCGGGAATTCTAAACCATACATAGTTTAATTAAATTTTATTTATTAATATTATATGTATAGTAAAAAAAATAGTAAAAAAAATAGTAAAAAAAATAGTAAGGGAAATAAACCTAGACGCAAAACAAGTAAAAAAAAACCTGAAGAAAGTGATTATAAACAGCAACAATATGTTCATACAAACCAACATCTCTTTTGGGGACCCTCCAAAATTAAAGGGGCAGGTAACGGGGTTTTTACAAGTAAGACATTTAAAAAAGGGGATGTTGTTGAAATTGCTCCAATAATAAAAGATAGTAACGATAATTGGGGTTCTAACAATCAAATTGCCAATTATACAACTACATCAGATGACAATAATTCAAGCTTAACCTTAGGTTATGGTTCTCTTTATAATCATTCAAATAAAAATAATCTTGATTATTATTTAGGTGACAACGACACTTTTATTTTTATAGCTAATAAAGGTATTAAAAAAGATAGTGAGCTATTTATAAATTATGGATATGATTGGTGGAACTCACGAACAGATTTTACCCAAAATTAATTAAAAAAATAAAATATTAATTGATAATTACTACAGTAAGTTCAATATTTTTAACTTATTTAGTTATATTTTTAGAGTATTGTGACACAATGAATTATAAAATCTTTATATATAATATGAGCAATTCAACCAATATGAACGATGAACCTGATTTTAACCTATATCATACTAACGAAAAATATAATAAATCAGATAAAGATAATGACGAAATTTTAGATAAATGTTTAGAAATGCAAGATATTTTACTAAATGTGATTACTCAAATGAAAGAACATACAATTAAAATAGACGAACTTGATAAAAAAATAGACGACAGTTATCAAAATAATAGGAAACAAAATATAGAACCAACTGTAAATGACATAAGTAATGTCCAACAAAACGTTATAGAACCAACTGTAAATGACATAAGTAATATAAAAAAAAACGTAATAGAAAAAAATATAAAAAACAATAATAAAATAAAAAAAATAAAAAAAAATAAAAAAATATATAAAAAAAAAAGCCTTAAAAAAAAAAAACAAATAGGTGGTAAAACAGACAATAATATATCTAAACTAGTTGATAATATTTATAATTATTTTTCATAATCTACAATATTATTTAAATTTATTACTAAATTATTTTTAGTAATAAATTTACAAAATTCACACCCACACTCTAAAAATTTGTTTGATTGAGAATTTAAAACACTTGGCTTAAAAGATGTTTTTTTGAGTATACTTTGAAAACTATTTAAATTATTCATTCCATTAGAACAAAGTTTACAAAATTGGTCATCATAATCTGTTAAATACTTTTCGTATGTATTAGTACAATCTAAATTTCCTGTTCCATTATATGATTTAAAAATTAATTTAAAATCACATTCTTGTTTATTTTGATTTTTGTCATAGTAACATAATTTTATCTTTTGTGTGAAATATAAGTGTTCTTCTAAGTTATCTATAACTATTTGCGGAATTAAAATATATTCAATACCCAATCCAGTAAATTTTCCTTTATCCCATAATCCTTCACGGTAATAACCTGTAGATAAATAATTTTGACTACATGATTCAGTATAATCATTCGAACAGCCAAATCCATTGCGTAAGTCATTTTTAAATTGACCAATATATTTATTTTCCCATTTTTTTTTCTTTTCAAGAACTCTGTAATCAATTTTATAATATTGTGACCAATATTCATTATGACCAACTGTCATTCCATAACCATTTGCACTATTTGTATAATTACCCAAATATATTTTTGGTGTATAATATATACTATCTTTATAACGTTTTTTTAGCTTATCATTAGACTGTTTTTCTGAGTTATGATACATTATTTTTATAAATGATTGTTTACCTAATATTACATTTGTATTTACTTTTTCATTATCTTGTTTATAACTACATATATGCGGTTTACAATCTCTTGTAATATTGCCTTTAACAAATTTACCTTTTGTCCAATATCCAACTATAGTTTCTTTTGTATGTACACCTATTAAATTTGTCTCTACTCCATAACCATGTTTTAAAAATTTACAATAATGTTTAGGACTTCGAATATATTCACCCATATGTCTTATTTTGCCATTGGATGATACAATTTTACTATAATTTAGTATCTTATCTTGTAGGTCTATATCAGTATACTTAATAGAATAAAATTTATTAATCTGCCTAAAAATTAACAAAGTTTTTAAATATATTTTTTCAATAATTTCGTTAATTAATTCATCTGGGAATTCGAGAATTGACATCATAAATGACAATTTAATAATTATTTAATTATATCAAAATTTTAAAACAATATATTATTTTATTATAATTTCGTCCAATGTTAAATATCGCCATTTATAACCCTGAGATGTATTTGTCTTACCATATAAACAGCATTCGATTGTATTTCTTCCATACCCCAAAGTATTCGATGCAATTGATGGACCAGTCCATGTTCTTACAATTGTATCATCTAAATTTAATTGTAATATTGGTCTAGTTTAATATTAAATTTACCATCAGTTGAAATGTTTTCACGCAAAAGTGTTATTATTTCAGGTTTAATGTATACTGTATCATCATCAATTTTTAATGCATTTTTAACAATAATAGGTATATTTTTTATATAGGTGTTTGATGGATTGATAATGTCATCATATGATGCTAATTGCCAAAAATATCCACCACATAACCTTTTTTTTGATTTAAAATGGAAAAAAAAGTTTTTTTTTTTTGATTACAATATTAGTTTATATTTCAAACACACTTTTCCCCAATTAATAAATATTATTTTATTTAATATTTATTAATTGGGGTAAATCTAAATACATATTAATTATATTTTCAATAATATCATTTGGTAATATATAAATACTTGGACTATGTTCACTATATATGCGTCTAGATATTATTCTTAAAATTATTATACATCTATTATTCAATACAAACGCTTTTGTTATTTTATTTTGGATATCATTAATTTTTGTTTCTAAATTTAGGCGCTTTAATATATATCGGTTATTGTCTAATAATATTTTGTTTTTTATTATTGGTATAGGCAAATGAAAATTATCTAATGAAAGTCTTTTTATTGACATTATATGTAATACATAATTTCTTTCAAAAGTATCTAAATAGTAATCGCTTTCGTCAACCTCTTCAAAACACATATGTATTTTATCTTTTTCAAAACATACATAATCACAAACCCTATAATTATTTTCATTAACCATATAATTATTATTAGTGATACAATCATTATAATTATATATAGTGATATCACTTGTTGATACAAAATTACCTGTATTATTTTCATGAATAAAATTAATGTTATATATAAAATTTGAAGTTAATGGTGAAAACCATTTTTCAGTTGTAAATTTACCATTTTTTAACTCATCAGTTAATATTTTTTCGTGTAAAATGTTTTCGCACATGTAACATGAATAATATGTTTTGTTATATTTACGCCATTCAATTGAATAAATATTATCACAAAAGTCACATGTTTTATGATAATTATTAATCATACAATAAATATATATCATATAATCAATTTTTATAAGTAAATATCTTTTATAAAAATAAAATTTAATATTTAAAATACTTTACTATTTAGTATTAGTATGATTAGGTTTAATATTAATACGTATATTATGGAAATATAACATAATGTCTTATACCCTGAGGAAGATTTGCAGTCAATACTTTCGCCCCTACATCACTCATTTGATTATCATCAGTATATAAATACTTTAAAGTTTGGGGCAAGTTCGCAGCCAACACGCCCGCCCCTTCGTCTCCTATTTGATTGCTATCGAGCGAAAGATGCTTCAATCCGGTTAGGTTTTCAGCCAACACAGATACCCCTTTATCACCTATTATGTTCTCCCCAAGATATAATTGAGTTAAACCGGTTGGTAGATTATTAGCCAACTCAATTATCCCATCGTCTCCTATTTGATTTTGTGTAAGTAACAAACTGGTTATACTTCTGTGAGATTTGAGGCTTTCGGCTAATATAGTAGCCCCAACGTCGTCTATTTCATTATCACCAAGCCTTAAACTCTTTAACGTCATTGGCAAGTCATTAGCCAAAGCAATCACTCCTTTATTTCCGATATTGTTATTGCTTAGAGATAATGACTTTAACTCATCAGGCATTATTTTAACCAATTCAATAACTCCTTCTTCACCTAGATTCTTATCGTCCATATCACCATTTAGGAAATCAACTTCATTTATATTATATTTCTCTAGAAATATTTCGATTGCCCTTCTCTTTTTTTCAGAACTCGATTTCGGCACTTTACCAGGTCCGTTGCCACCCTTTTTAGACTTTTTACAAGAAGTCCGTTTTACAAATCGGAATTGTCCGTTAGATTGACGTTTTGCACACGCACCATTTTTAAATATAACAGTCTGTCCTTTCATAACATTTGCATATATACTACGTTTGTTAGAATTCTTTTTAGTAGAACTTTTTTTTTTATTAAAGTGTTTAGACATGTTTATAATATATAAATATATAATAAATATATAATAAATATAGTTTAAAAGAAGTTATTTACTTATTTTTTAAAGTCATGCCACAGCTTTTGGTAGGTCTATATGTGGAATGATATATATGATTTGATATAGTACAACCGGACCAAATATCTAAAAACGGATGTATTTTTACACCATGTTTTAAAGCTACTGGTTCCTCGATTAAATTTGTCCATTCACCGTAGTTTAACTGTATTTGTGGTATACCACATGTTTCTTCATTACCCTGCGTCCTATCTATGCGAAGACATAGTTTACCAGTATCTTTATTTGGACCATCTGTAATTTTGATACTGTCCCATATAGACTCAATACCATCATCTAACTCAAAAGCAAGTGCTCCTTCTGGGTATTCAATACCATCACTAGAAATATTTTCACCTACATTAATTTCAAGGTCATCTAATGAGATTGCTGCAACAATGCCACTTTCAATACCACTAAAATTATAATCGTCACGAAGTTCATTATGTTCAGGGGTTAATTCTGTAATAAACCCTACCTTACAATTATAAGGGTTTCCTTCAATAGTCATTTCCCAATATCCACCATTAGTAAGATCTATTTCTGGATACCATTTTTCATAATGTTCATAATTACGACCTTCTATTAAATATTCTTCTTCCCAATGTTCATCTAACATTTCGATTTCCCCACCCCCTCTCATTAAACCTTTATTTTTTTTATAACCACCAAGGTATAAATGCATTTTGCTTGGTTCAGAGCAGATGGGAGTACCATCCTTAATTATGTCTGATAGTTCAGGCAGGCTATTAATATAGTATGTATGTACTATAATTGTAAATTCATATAACATATGCCTATGAGAAGCTGGACATTTCAAAAGATGAATTTTACGTTGAAGATCATGTACTGCATTAGTAATATTTTTCACAGAATTAGCTTGTGTTTTTAATACTTTAATCTTGTTTAACAGTTCTACAATTAAAACAGTACCTTTTATTTTGGGAAAATTATATTCCAGTTTTTTTAATTTAGCTATCTGCACCTCCTTTGGTGTTTTTTGAGCTGGTTGTTTCGATGAACGTATTGATGAACGTTTTAAAGGTACTCTACCACCCTTTTTAGACTTTTTACAAGAAGTCTGTTTTACAAATCGAAATTGTCCGTTAGATTGACGTTTTGCACACGCACCATTTTTAAATGTAACTGTTTGACCTTTCTTAACATGTGAATATACGTTACGTTTATTAGAAGTTTTTTTTTTATTAGAAGTCTTTTTAAGAGAACTTCTTTTTTTATTCGAAAACTTGGGCATATTTATAATATATAAGTATAATTTATTTTGAAATCTTTTATACTTATATTTATTAAAATTAAAATTAAAATTAAGTCTAATACTCAAATTAAAGTTCAGAAATCATTAGATTCATTAATCCCAACTTGGTTTTCCTAACTACCAAGTCAGGTTGTCTTTAAGATATAACTCTTGTAAATTATCATACAAATTTGAACTCAATGTAATTACCCCATCATCACCTATTTGGTTTTGACTTAGAGTTAATCTCTCTAATCCTAAAGGGATATTCCTAACCAATTCAGTTATTCCGTCCTCACTTATTTCGTTATTGTCTAGATATAACCTTAACAAATTTGTTAGTTTATACATATTCACCCAAACGATAAATATTCAAGTTCATTTGGAATAAAACCTAATTTAAATAATTCAATAACTCCGTAGTTACCTAGTTTTAAACCTTCAAATTTCCCACTTTTTCTTTAAATCCAGATTTTAGTTATTCTTCCGAAATACCATTTTACCTGACCCACCCCTTTTAGACTTTTACAAGGAGTCCTTTTTACAAATCGGAATTGTCGCTTAGATTGACGATTTGTACACGCACCATTTTAGGAGAGCTTCTTTTTTTATTAGAATAATTGGGTCTATTCAATTTGGTTGATTTCCACATTATAATATATACACATTTATCATTATTTTCGTATAGGTAAAAATATATTATAGTTCATAATAATGTTTAATAATTATATTAATTAAATCAACTGGAATCGACGATAATACTGACGATTGGTCGTCTATTAATGGTCGTGAATTAGCTACAAGAATATCAATTAAACACCTATTATTTAGAATAAATATATGAATTATTTCATCTTGTATAGATACAAGTTTACAATCTGGGTCAATAATTGGAAGGGGTGTATGGTAATTATATTTCGAAAAATCGTTAATACTTAATGCTTTATTCATTTCATTTCCTTCACGATCTATCCATTTCATAGGTATATTAATATTTGATAAATTTAATAAATTTAAATTATAACAATCATCTCTTAAGACAGTTCCACCTGTATCGATATCACCATTTTTCCTAGGTATATTATATGGTTTACATGGCTCTATCCATTGTTTAACTAAATATTTGGTATCAGTTATTTGTAAATCTAGAATAATATTCCGCATTTTTTCATTACATACTTTTTCGTTACATGTACATATATGTGGACCATAAAATTCTATATTTTTTTTAGGATATGCTTTATATATCTTTTCACACATATAATTGTTGTAACCACCAGTTGCCTTCTTACTACATATAAAACAATTTGTAATTATAATCATGACACTATAATAATATAATTATAGTGTCAAATTTAAATATTAATAAAAAAATTTAAATACCATAATAATAATTATTTAGTTTATTTATCTAAAACAGCTACAATTCGCATAAGTATTAGTTTATGACAACCACCATTCAACATCAATACAGTTGTTCCACTTAGTTTCATATCTGAATTATATAGTTTGCCTTTAATAGAGTGTTCCATAAAAGTTTCCTCACTAAATTTTTCAACACCTGGAAATAATGCAGAATAATTTCCACATTTTGACCTCCATATTGTTTTACCGAGTAATGATAATGGTTGATATTTATTTCCATCAAACCAAATATATCCTTCTCCATTAGGAATAAATTCACTTGATATATGCTTATTATCAATTGACATACCACATAAGTCAAATTTAATATTACTTTGGAAAGATTCATTATCCATTGTTAATTCAATATTATCTTGGAATGATTCATAATTCATTGTTAATAAAAAATATTTTAATTTAAATCATATTTTAATTAAGAGGAGACAGCAAACATATCTAATTTTTTGTTAACAATAGCATTCACATTATGTCCCGTTATATTTGTCCTTGGTAATTTATTTTCTACACGCTGTACAAAAACAGCAAACTTATGTATAAAATCTGTCATAGACACGGGGCTATTTTTTAATTCATCTATAGCCAGTTCCATTAATACATTATTAGATATATCTGGATTTCTTGCACGAAGTTCTATCCACCAAAATGACCAATAAGCACAAAATCCATTTACTCTTAGATCACCAGATTGTATTCCTCTTTCTTGTAATACTTGAACTCCTAAAAATGGACAAAAATCAAGCGGTTTATAATATTTTTTTATTGGTAATCCTATGTCATTTTTAAAAGTATTTTGTAATAATTCATTAATAGCTAATTTGGCGCGGTCATTATGGATAAAAGTCTCCCCATGAGGTTCAAATAATTCTAAAGTTTGTTCCACGCGGTCATATACCAAAATATTATTATGTGCTGCATTTTTCCAAGAATATTTTAAAAAAACTTGGAAACCTAAAAATCTATTATTTTGTTTTAAACATTTTTGTGTAAGTTTTTTAATATTATTTAAATCTACTTCTGGGGATATTACTGCATCCCCAATAGTAACAGTTAGGTGTATCCACCATTTATACCCCTGTTCTAAGAAACCACTACTATTTATTGATGGATTCGAAATATTAAACTCTGGATCATAAATAAAACATAGATTAGGGTTCCGATTTGAAAGAAAGTTTGCCATAATATTAGTTGTAAGAGAATTCCCACCCACATATCCAAAAACATCATTTCTTCTAGTATTAAATTCGTTAGGTGTAGGTTTTAAGTTTTTAAACATTGTTAGATTAAGTTTCTGTTTTGATGTTGTTCTGGATACTGGTCTGGATACTGGTCTGGATACTGGTCTGGATACTGGTATGAATGCTGGTTTTGATACTGGTCTGGATATTGTTAGAGCTTTAGCTTTGCATTTAGCTTTGGGACTACATTTGTTTTGTATACAACACCCAGTATAACAATCTGTTCCAGCATTACACTGATTTCCAAGTTTTTGTTTTATACTTGGTTTAGGCTTAGCTTTGGCTTTTTGATTAGTCTTAGCCTTAGATTTGGCTTTTTGTTTAGGTAATGATAGGCGGTCATTTAATATTTTTTTACCGATTTTCCCACTTTTTTTTACACATCTATTTGTTAAAAGGTTTAATATTTCATCCGGTTTACATATTTTAGACATTATATATATAAAAAAGATATTATACTATAAAAATCTTAGTGTATATTACAATTTTATTAATCTCAATAAAATTTGATTCAAAAATTTAAAACATAATTATATGGTGAAACTATATAAAATTAATACTAATCAAATTTTTAATACTATAAAACATAGTCAAATTAATATTATGAATGAAAGTAATGAATTTTATAAAGAAAGGTTAGATGGGTATAATCATACATATACGAATAGAATATATAGTAATAATCTATTTTATGGCGTTAAATTGAAGAAAACACGTGGCGGTAGTTTTGCCATTTTATCAATTGATGAAAGTGTTCCAGAAGTAATGACTCAAATCCTATTTATTATAAGCCAAAGAATCGAACCTAAAAATAATATGAATAGATATGATATGATTACAGATGTTAATATTACTGAAATATTAATAAACAAATGGATAGAAAGTGATATGTCTATTTATAGAGATAATACTACTGTTTTTGGTGGCTTAATTAATACATTCCCATGTTCTGTAACATCATTTTTAAATACTTTTTGTGATATTATTGAAGAATAAATATTATATCCTTATACTCTATTTTTTTTTCAATAAATTCTATATTTTACTAAGTTTCTAAATCGCAATACATCTTTATCAAGATGTTCGCCATAATCCCGATAATACATATCCTACATTTTTGTATAATGATTATTTAATTCTTTATTTTTCTTTCAAAAGTATATCTCCATATTATAATAACTGTAACTATATATGAATACTTTGGAAAATATTATACAAATACGTTTAAAATCAAAAATAACACTAACCGATTATATCCATTCTATTATTGTTTTAAATAACATTAGGGTAACATATTTAATACAAAATTTTGATACTGATGATATATTAGTTAATCAACGTATTAAATCAATACAACAAGTTTTTAAATTAAAGCTTTTGCAGGAAGGTACATATAATTTCATATCTATAAAAAAATTAAAAAGTAGTCAGGTATCATCGAATGAACAAATAGGTAAACTGCTTGGTTATGGGTGTAATATTAATTTTGATGATTTAGACCGTAATAAACCATATTATACATACAATATTATAATGGAATTACAATCAGATGAAACGTTAGATTTAATAACATATATTTGCCAAGAAAATTCTGAAACTGAGCTTACATATGCTGAATCATTAAAAGACTCAATTAATTCACTCCTAAGTTCTGACCAATTTATTAAAGATTATATCAAGGATGTTAAATTATTAGTTACTGAAAATAAACCTAATAATTATTTAACAGATATTCTTTTAGACCTAACTCACAAATTTACAGAAAATGATATAGAAGAAGTTGATGATATGCTATATAATACATATTCATCTTTTGAAGGTTTAGAATTAATTAGTGAAAATTTAGATTATGATAATCCAATTCATAGAGGTATACTTTTATGTATAAAATCTCGTTACGATAATGATGTATTAGAACCGTTTTATCCTCTACAAAATAACCCAAATTATGAAATAATTCGAACTAATGATGAAGCACAAATAAAGTATTTGTATGAAGTATTATTAAAATCACAATAAAAATTTGATTATTATATTATACTAATAACGTATTGTATAACAATAATAACCTAATGAATAACGAAGAAACGTCATTAGAAAAAAGAAATGCATTTAATGTTGGTGAAATTAAAATTGCTCCTCAAACCACTATTAAGTGTTGTGATTCAGGTTGTAATAATACACCTAATATAAATTATTCATGTAATCAGTGCAAAAAAAATATGTGTGTACCATGCTATAATATTAGTATAACACGAAAAGCTAAATTAAGCTTCTATTTTAGTTATGATGGTTGGTGTGACCAATGTATTTGGTCGGACTTAGGGTAATTTAAAATTAAACTTACTTATATTTATATATTTTATATATTTATAAAGACTAATGAGAAATAAATTTTTTTTTTTAAACATTGCCCAGATTAAGAAGATTGTATTATTTTGGTCAAAATTATTACCTAAATAAACACAGTTTATTATTAGAAAGTGAAATACTTAAGAATCCTAAATGGTATACAGCTTATACCCCATATCAAAGTGAAATTTCACAATGTCGTCTTGAATTAACACATAATTATCAAGAAATAATAAAAAAAATAACAGGAAACCATATTAGTAATTCGGTTCTTTTAGACCATTCTCATAGTCTATTTGAATCAATTATAATAATTATTAACAGTAATAAATTAGATAAGAAAATTGTTCTTATTGATAAAAAAAATCCTGATAGTATTAACGACCTGTTTAATTGGAATCACTTATAATAAGGACATAGCTTATTATCCATTAGGTAAAAAACGCAAAAAATTGGAATAAATCGAATAGAATCTATGATGTATATGGAGATAAACTGTTTTATAATTAATATATTATACTATAGGAAGTTCACTATTTTATTTTTTATTTTAGAATACCTTAAAATAAAAATAAAATAAAATCTAAATACCTAAATTAGGGTTATTAATCTTATAGTTTCCAATGATGTTGCTAGAAGTCTTCTTTTTAGGTTTTCTTCTTTTATAAGAGTCCATTAGATATATGGGTTGAAAGCTAGTTGAAAGCTAGTTGACTGAGCAGTCTACCGTTAGATTCGTGGTTTGCTCGTATCATGGCCTCTACATGGGGAATTTCCGTATCGTCAATAAGGTTATCACGTAGTAATAAATACTGTAATTTAGCAGGAAGATTATTAGCCAATGCTTCTGCCCCCTTATACCCGATCTTGTTATTATTGAGAGATAAATAGGTCAAATTTTTCATGTTCTTCAAGACATCAGCCAATGCTATTGCCCCGTCATCACCGATCTCGTTATTACCCAGACTTAATTCAACTAAACTTTCTGGAAGGATTTTAGCCAAAGCCATCACCCCTTCATCCCCTATATTGTTATTACCCAGACGCAATTCACTTCGGTGGTCTGGAAAAAAATTAACCAGTTCGATAACCCCTTCGTCACCGAGTCCCTTACCACGCATAGTACCTTCCCATAAATCGTCTTGATTTATTGTGTATGTATCAAAAAATTCTTGCTTTGCCTTCGCCAGCCCAGAATTTCTTATGTTAGAGGCACTTTTACCAGGTCTACCGTCGCCGGGAGCCCCACCCCTTTTAGACTTTTTACAAGAAGTCCGTTTTACAAATCGGAATTGTCCATTAGATTGACGTTTTGCACACGCACCATTTTTAAATGTAACCGTTTGTCCTGTCTTAACATGAGAATATCGGTTGTGTTTGTTAGAAGTTTTCTTTTTAGGGGATTTTCTTTTTAGGGGATTTTTAGCCATCTTTATACTATATAAAATATATTTTATTTTATATTTTATTTTAGGTATTTAAATAATAAAATTAATATGTAAGCTCCAACCCCTTTTCCTTGGCTTTCGAAACCAGCTTATCCCATTTTATCTTTGTTTCTCCTATCTTTTTTACCCCCTTTTTTTTTAGATGTAACTTCATATTTCCCCCCCCCCCAAAGGCCTTAACCAATGCTTTTCCCACATAAAAGTCTATTTTGTTATTGTTGTTGAGATCTAAAACCTTTAAACTGGAAGGCATCCGTCTGGCCAATGCTTTTGCCCCCTCATTACCTATTTTGTTATTACCCAGACGCAATACCTTTAAACTAGCTGGAAGATTTACAGCCAAAGCCATCACCCCTTCATCCCCTATTTGGTTATCACTTAGTGATAATTCCTGTAAACCATCTGGAAGATTTTGAGCCAACGCCATCACCCCAGCATTGCCAATATCGTTCAATTTAAGATGTAACTCATTTAAACCAGTCATTTTATTCAGGAGATTAGTCAATACTGATACCCCTTCATCACCGATCCCGTGGTGGTGGAGATCTAATGAAGATAAATTAGTTGGAAGAAATTTGACCAGTTCCCTTATCCCATCAAGCTTCATCTGCTCTATCTCGAGCCCAATACTGCCAGTCATGATATCGTCCCATGTCTTATCGTATTCTACTAAAAAATCGTCTATTGCCCTTGACTTTTCAAGAGGGTCCCGATACGCTGATATCGGAACTTTATCAGGTCCACCGTCGCCGGGAGCCCCACCCCTTTTAGACTTTTTACAAGAAGTCCGTTTTACAAATCGGAATTGTCCATTAGATTGACGTTTTGCACACGCCCCATTTTTAAATATAACCGTTTGTCCTGTCTTAACATGATAATATTGGTTGTGTTTGTTAGAAGTTTTCTTTTTAGGGGATTTTCTTTTATAAGAATTTTTAGCCATCTTTATAATATATAAATATAAAAAATAAAATTAAAACTTAATACATATAATATACTGGAGGCCGTGGTGATTCAAAACCCTAGAATCTCATCCCCTATTTGGTTATCACTTAGTAATAATAACTCTAAACCAGCTGGAAGGTTTACAGCCAATGATCTTGCCCCTTCATCCCCTATTTGGTTACCACCTAGATCTAATCTGGTTAAACCATGTATATTCGGAAGGTTTTGTGACAATACTTTAACCCCTTCATCCCCTATTCGGTTATCACTTAGTGATAAGTCCTTTAAACCAGCTGGAAGGTTTACAGCCAATGTTCTCACCCCTCTATCCCCTATTTGGTTATCACTTAGTGATAATTCCTTTAAACCAGCTGGAAGATTTACAGCCAATGATTCTATCCCTTCATCCCCTATTTGGTTATCACTTAGTAATAATAACTCTAAACCAGCTGGAAGGTTTACAGCCAATGATCTTGCCCCTCTATCCCCTATTTGGTTATCTTCAAGCCATAACGACTTTAAACCAGCTGGGATGATTACCGCCAATGATTCTACCCCTTCATCCCCTATTCGGTTACCACCGAGATCTAATCTAGTTAAACCATGTATATTCGGAAGGTTTTGTGACAATACTCTCACCCCTTCATCGCCTAGTTGGTTACTACCCAGACCTAATTCTTCTAAACCAAGTGGAAGGTTTTCAGCCAATGATCTTACCCCTTTATCACTTATTTGATTATCATAGAGCTTCAAATTCCTTAAACCATGTATATTCGGAAGGTTTTGTGACAATACTTTCACCCCTTCATCGCCTATCTGGTTGCCCTCGAGACCTATAACAGTTAAACCCTCTGGAATAATTTTAACCAGCTCAGCAACCCCTTCGTCACCTAGATTCTTACTGTACATAATACCTCTTAGGAAATCAACTGCATCTATATTATATTTCTCTAAAAATATTTCTATAGCCCTTGTCTTTTTATCAGAACTTGATTTCGGGACTTTACCAGGTCTACCGTCGCCGGGAGCCCCACCCCTTTTAGACTTTTTACAAGAAGTCCGTTTTACAAATCGGAATTGTCCATTAGATTGACGTTTTGCACACGCACCATTTTTAAATATAACCGTTTGTCCTGTCTTAACGTGAGAATATCGGTTACGTTTGTTAGAAGTCTTCTTTTTAGGAGAAGTCTTTTTAGGAGAGCTTCTTTTTTTATTAGAATGTTTAGGCATGTTTATAATATATTTATTTTTTATTTTATAATATTATAAAATAAAAAATAAAACTAAATCTAAAGTTCTACATAAAAATGAGGGTTATTAGTCTCATCATCCCTCAAGGCTTGGTGTCCAACTTCTCCTATTTTGTTAATATCTAATCCTAATTCGAATCCATCAGGTGGAATGTTTTGAGCCAATGCTATTACCCATCATCTCTATCATGTTATTACCAAGGTATAATTCCCTTAAACTAGGCGGAAGAATTTTAACTGGTTCAATAACCAAGTCGTCACCCAGATTCTCTCTTGTCATCATACCACTTTTGAAATAATTTTCACTTATACGATATTTCTTTAAAAATTGTTGTTTTACATTTTCCCTTTTTTGGTATTATAATTTCGGGACTTTACCTGGTCCTCTACCCTTTTTAGACTTTTACAAGAAGTCCGTTAGATTGACGTTTAGCACACGCAGCATTTTTAAACATAACTGTTTGACCCGTCTTAACATGAAAATACTGGTTGCGTTTGCTAGAAGTCTTCTTTTTAGGAGAGCTTCTTTTTTTATTAGAATGTTTAGGCATATTTATTTAATTATTTAGAACCTGCATACATATCTAATTTTCTTGCAACTACTTTTGCTAACTGTTTTGGTGTATTATTATTACCCATGTTATTTATAACACGCGTTACAAAAACTGCAAACTTATGTATAAAATCAGTCATAGACTCTGGGTGCGATTTTAATTCACTTATAGCTAAATTTATTAATGTTCTGTTGGGTATATCTGGATTTCTTGCCCGAAGTTCTATCCACCAGAATGACCAATAAGTACAGAATCCAATATTTCTTGTATCACTTAGGTTTTGTTGAACCATTTGACGATCTTGGAGTAATTGTATACTTTCTCTTGGACAAAAATCTAAAGGCTTATAATATTTTTTAACGCGTATATTTAAACTTTTATAAAAAATATTTGTTATTATATTATCTATATCGGCTTTAGTTTTTGAATTGTGTATATGCATGTCACCATGTGGTTCAAATAATTCTAATGTTTGTTCTTTACGGTCGTATACTAACATATTACAATGTGCATTCTTTTGGGCAGGATAATCTAAATATACAATAAAACCTAAAAACCTATTATTTCGCTTTAAACAATCATGTGTTAATTTAGATAATTGACTCGTATTATTACGTAAATATGCATTATTATTTATAACCGTTATACATATCCACCATTTATCTATTTCATGTATATTCGCTATATCTATATCACTATCTTTATTAAAAACAAAACACAAATTCGGATTTCGGATTGTTAAATAATTCGCCATAATATTAGTTGATGTAGCAGTTCCACCGTCATATCCTCTAGGATCATGGTCTATGGTAAAATATTCAGCTGGTTCTGGATTTAAATTTTTAAACATTGTTAAATCAAGTCTTGGTAATGTTTTTGGTCTGGGTACAGTGTATGATACAGGGTATGCTTTAGCTTTACATTTAGCCTTAGGACTACATTTATTTGTTATACAACAACCCGTATTACAATCTATTCCATCATCACAGTAATTTCCAAGTGTTTGTTTTTTACCCGTTTTAACTTTCTGTTTAGGTAGTGATTTTGAACGACCTTTTAATAATTCCTTACCGATTTTACCACTTTTCTTTACACACCGATTTGTTAATGGATTAAGTATTTCATCTTGTTTACACTTTTTAGACATTATATATTAAAGAAAGATATAGTTTAATTAGATGGTATTAATATTTTTAAGTTACCATTTTTAAGCACCTATATCTTATATATATTTACGTTCACTAATTTAGATAGTACATCTACAGCTTCATCATTATGATAGTCATAAACATATTTAATATCTTTTACACCTGATGCACATAATGATTTCATACAATTAATGCATGGGTAATGAGTAATATAGGCTGTACTTCCATGTGATTGTACGCCATATTTTGCACAATATGAAACTGCATTTTGCTCAGCATGAACTGTAGCAATTTCATGCCCATCTCTCATAATCTGTTCATGTGGACAACCTGCAAAATATCCATTATACCCCTGTGCTATAATACGATTATCTTTAACTAATAAGCAACCTACATGCAATCTCTTACATGGACTTCTTTTAGCAGTTACAATTGCAATCTCCTTATAATATTCGTCCCATGTAGGTCGTTCTATGTCTTCCATTTAAAATTAAACATTATTTAACTTTAAATGAATTATACAATTTTCCCTTCTTAATTACGTGTTTATTTACCAGTACTACCATGTCCTCCTGCACCACGAACACTTTCTGACAACTTTTCAACACGCATTGTATTAAATGGTTTTAAATATGGGTGGCATATTTGACAAATACGTGTACCTTTTTTAAGAGTAAATGATTCAGAATAATTAGAATGAGATATATCATTTGTCTCTTCATTACCAACCCATTTAACACACGCTTTAATATTTCCTCTATAACCCTTATCAATAATACCTACATTATTCATCATTAGTAAATCATATTTATAAATACTTGACCTAGCATATAGGTAATATGGTATATTATCAAAATTATTAATCATTTCATCAAATTTACTACATAATAAATCATAGTCACAATTTTCACTTTCTGATTCTACTGACCATGGGCAATATTCTTCAGGTGTTTTACCAAAAAATCCTTCCACCATTTCACATTTTACACCAAAATCAATAAGAATAGTTTGATTTTTTTTAAATGTGATATCCTTAGGAACAAATAAATCAAAACCAGAATCTTCATTTTCTTTCCAAAAATAAGTCCTTTTAGAATCTACATTTTTTAAAACTTTCTCATATTTAATACGATTTTGTACATCATCATACATCTTTTCTAAATATGTTTTATTAATTTGGTTATCATTTTCTGTTAGGTTTATATTAGAGTCTTCTTCCTGACTATCAAACATCATTTTAAAAATAACACGTTTATTCGAATCAACCATTATTAATCTATAATATGGGGGTTAGTTTTAAATATCTATTTAAAAAAATATACTTAATAACATAGCTCACTATTTCGGATAAATGATATTTCGTCATTAGATATTGTATAATATACACGATGAACGCGATAACCTTTTTGATTTATATCTTTTAAAATTCTTTTTTGACAATTTTCACATGGTTTACCACAAAGAATATCTTTTTTATTTCTACTTATACGAAATACTAAAACATTCACAGTTTTCATATTTTTTGTATACTTTAATCTATTTATAGCATCATGTTCAGCATGAATTGTTTGGTAATTTACACCAACATTATATTTATTGTAACCAGTCCCGTAAAACACGATACGAACTTTTATCATAGATGACGCAACCAATATCATGATGACCATTACCATTGTTTTTGATCAATGTACGCTGTGCAGAATACTTTTCCAAAATCGTAAACATTTGATGTTAAATGTATCACAAACATTATCAAATTTCTTAAATACCTTATTATTATTTTAATTTAAAATTATAGTACTTTATAGTAAGTAATATGTTACATAATTATGATATTTTAGATAATAGTTCAGAAAGGAGTGATGATAGTAGTTCGGATGAAATGGGTGAAAGTTATGATGAAATGGGTGAAAGTTATGATGAAACTGATTCTGATGATGAAATAGATACTGACGACCTTGATGAATCTATGGATATTATAACTAATGACATTTATTATTATACCTTTACTATACATAAAAATAATATTGATTATAACAGAGATTTATTAAGTAATAAATTAGATTATATTATTAATAATCTAATTTACATTAATATTGTTGTTAGAAATATTTCATTAGTAGGAACTTATAATATAAATATAACTGGTTTTATATCTTATTATAATAATGAAATTATTACGATATATGACCCGTATGAATCATGTTATACATATAAAATTATAAAACTTAACTCAATATATTATACACATAATAATTTAAATTATTATGAAGATGCGTCAAATATCCTCAAAAAGAGACTACTATATCACAGAGACATAATTAAAAATGATAATAATGGATATTTTAATTTATTACCTAATGAAATTATTGAACATATTTTTGGATATACGTATATGCAAATTAAACCACCTAATATCGAAAAATATAATTCTTTAAAGGAAGCTATATGTGATTTAAAAAAAAAAAATACCACTATATCTATAAAAATTAGTAATAATATTTTGACACATATACAAAACCATATACAACACACAAACCCGACATCCCTTTCATATTTATCCGAATTTAATTCCTTAGATATAATATTATTAGATTATAGTCTGCATGATACTTTTTTAAATGTAAAAAAATTTACTGAAATGGATTTGGAATGCCCTATGATATATATAGATTTAAATATACCATATGATGAAATAACACAAATTGATATTGAATATGAATTTAATTCCATAATAAATAATAAATTATTACTAAATTATGATACCGATGAATTAAATATTAATAATAATTTAATAGAATATTCTATAAAAAATAAAAAAAAAAACTTTATACAAAAAATAAAAAAAATTCCTATTAAAAGTATTATATCAGTAAGCTATAAGGGTGTTGATGATATATATGCCTATGATATAATTGGTATATTTATAGGCATTTATGATAATTATATTATATATTATGATACAAGGTTATTATTAGAAATGAATGATGACGCATATGACTTAGTAAACATAAGCACTATTAAAAATATAGATGTTTTTTCACAAGAAAAACTAATTGAAAACAATATATTATTTAATAATTTTGAAATTATACCTATCCCAAAGTTTTACTGTGTATTAAATAAATTTGCCAGAATAGAATATAATGCTTTAGATGATTTAAATGATATTATTAATATGGATTGTATAGTATTATCCGAAACAAAATCAACATATGATGTAAGATTAGAATCTTTTAGTCATCACTCAGAATATTTTAAACCAACAATTATTACTATTTTTAAAGATAAAATTATGAATATATGTATATCAAATTTATCATATGATTTATATAGAGTAAATCTCACTAAAAAAATCTACTCCAAAGAAATTTTTAAAAATGCTATAAAAGGTTATAAAGCAAATGAAGCATATTGGGTAAAAAGAAATAATGAAATTCCTCAGAATAAATGGGATAATAATTATGTTCATGATTTAGAAATTTCTTTTGATTTTTTAACTCATAATCATAAATTTAAAAAAAAGAATATAGCTATCTCATTATCATATAATCATACTGAAAATATTATTGGAAGATGTAATAATAACGGTGATATAATATGGAAATAATATTATAACTTATATAATACCAAGTTACTTTCAAGGGCCGAACCCTCACTTGCACCAACATGTCCATATTCATAATCATACATCCAAGTATTGCCAACTATTCTTGGTTCAGACCATATAAATAACGATCCTATAGGTAGTTCTCCTAAATCTTTTGATGTATAACCTTTTTCTAATAATTTCTTGCGACTTTCTAACATTTGGTTAACAAAATCTTGATTAAATTTTACTAAATCGCCCTTTTTAAACAATGGTTTAGACATTTAATATTATGTCAAAATCTCAATATTCAATTTCAAATTTTGTTAATATATAAAATATATCAACATTTATGTATATAATGGATGATATAGAAAAAGTTCTTATAGAACATGAATCTACTAATAATGATATTTTTATAAAAAGTGACAATATTGAAATGAAACTGTCACTTATTGATAATAGCAATAATAAATTAGAAAATTTTAAAGAAACTGTTAAAGAAGTAATATTATGCGTTGTATGTCTTTCTAAAAAAATTAAAAATAATAATCGAATTATTCATAATGGATGTATTAACTGTACGAATGGAAATGAAAATATTCATGAAAAATGTTTGATAAAATTAAAAAATAATAATTTTCATATAAATAACTGCTATGTATGCAATACTGTTTTACCTAATCAAGAAGTATTAGATATAGCTGGACAACTTGTTATTACAGATGAAATATTAGAAAATACAATTACTGAAACAAGAACTATAGTTAATAATCAAAATAAACTAAATATTTTATTAGTAATATGCATAAATATTACTGAAATAATAATGTATCCAGTTATATTTAAATTTGTATTATTAATTATATATCATATATTTTTTAATAATTTAGCTCCAAATAATTTTCAATTTCCACCTAATTATATAGATAATAATTATATTTATACACATTTTCTAATCGGAATATTTATAACTGGTTCAAGATGTTATTTAAAACCTATCAACATGCGGTTTAATATAGAACAATGAATAAAAAACATATATAAAAACATAGATACATAGATATTTATCGTTAAAGATATGACCAATACTGTATGTTTAGATACATATAATGATATTGGGTCAATATATAAAGCAACAAAAAAAAAGAAACCAATACTTATATACACAAAATCTGGTCTAAATATACATAGCCCAGATTTTGGTTATATCCATAGTTTTAATAATAAAGTAATAATTATTCATAGTCCATCTGATAATAAAATATTAATGAATATTATTCGTATTGACCATATAAGAATGTTTATGATTGATTACCGTGAAGATATTTTAAAACTGAATTACAATTTAAAAAACTATATACATCAAATATTTTTATTACAAAATAATAAACTTGACTGCGTTCCAATTGAAATTAAAGACCATATCCTTGGGTTTACTGATATAATATATGAACACCCTCAAATAAGTTTAAATCCTAATCATAATTATATAGATTTATTTGCACAAATAAAAAAAAGTGGTTATAATTTTATTATTGATTTTAACGATAGAAAACTTGCTTGTAACATGTTTAACTACACGCTTAAATGGAGACCAATTGAAATATTAATATTAAAAAATTTTTATTTTGATGAAAATCATCTTATAATTAATTCATACACAATTAATGATAATCATACTCCTATAATTAATGGCAATTATTACATATTATATAATAACATTATCTCAATTAAAATTAATAAAATAAAAATAAATAATACTGATAAACTTTCAAAACTTAATTAAACGCGTGAATCATCATGTTCTGATTTTAAATTTTCGTATGTATCATTTTGGTTATTTTTTTTACAAACCATATTACAAAACTCTTCTAATGGAGATGAACCTAAATCTCTCATACAATCATCAATAACACCAGCTAATCCAGTAAGTAATGTTATACCTTGAATAGGATATATCCACCACACAACACCGTCCTTAGTATAATCATTTATTAAAATATAGATTAAACTTAATATTCCACATATATATAAACCGTAAACGATAAATTTGTAAATTATCCTTTCACATGTTAAATTTCTTGAATAAATGTATAAATTTAACCATAAGAATGTAAAATTACATTTATTTCTAGGATGTTCTATATTGAAACTTTGAGACATAATTTAAATTTAAAAATTTATATCAAATTTAAATCATATAAAAATTTAACTAAAAAAATTGATAATGATAACAACCTATAAATCTACTTATTATAATAAAACTAAATTATTACATAAACAGGTACCAATACGTATGAATACACTTGAAAATAAAGATAATAATATGATTATAATTATTTTTTATTATTTTTGTCATTGCTTGTGTTTAGTATTTTTATAAGTATAAACCAAAATATCTAATAATACATCTAATATTACAATTTAATAAATCTAAAATAATTATGTTAAATAATTACTTATTGACATAATCATCTTTATTTTTCAGATAATTATATAATCCATTACATG